>Ga0209092_10000001_pt1 | contig 310762 bp, 333 predicted proteins | sample FraStrMetagenome_FD_187446 | JGI IMG/M metagenome (GOLD analysis project Ga0209092, IMG submission 187446) | Marine eukaryotic phytoplankton communities from Arctic Ocean - Fram Strait ARC3M Metagenome (SPAdes) (version 2) | ecosystem: Environmental > Aquatic > Marine > Oceanic | place: Fram... | reverse complement strand
TTCTTTAATTTTTTCAAGGACTTTCTTTAATTTTTTTAACAACATCTTAAATAATTTCAAGACTTCTTTAATTTTTTCAAGGATTTTCTTTAATTTTTTCAAGGACTTTCTTTAATTTTTTTAACAACATCTTAAATAATTTCAAGACTTCTTTAATTTTTTCAAGGATTTTCTTTAATTTTTTCAAGGACTTTCTTTAATTTTTTTAACAATATCTTTAATTTTTTTTAACAACATCTTTATTTTTTTTTCACAAATGGGCCTATAGGTTCGCGTCCTTCCACATGTTCATAAAAAACTGTAAACCCTAAATATTCCACCAATTTTTTAAACGTTGGTTTGCTAAAATTAGCTTCAGTATATTTTGGATTTTTTAATAAAAGTCGAGTTTTTAAAGCTCCTAAATTTTTCTTAGGATCTCTATCCAATTCTTGTTTAATATCACGTATAATTTGTTGCTCTAACAATGGTTTTTGTGAAGATCCGGGCTGTTTAGGAGTAATGGGCGTTAAATCAATGAATTCGTCACTACATGTTTGCAAAATAGTCGAACTACTCGAACGAAGGCCCATACATACTACATTTTTTCCATGTGTTTTCAAGTCTTGAATAATGGTAGTGAAATCTCCATCGCCAGTAATCAATATATAATTATCAATATTTGAATGTGTATACATTGTATGAACACAGTCTTGACATATTTTCAAGTCGGATGAATTTTTTCCAGATTTGTGCCATGCCATAATAGCTTGTAAATTATACGTAAGACATACAGTTTTCCAGGCGGCAAGCGTCGGCCGTGAAAAATCACCAAATACTTTACACGAGACCATACGACCTCTATCTTTGATAATATCAAGTGCTTTTGACATCAATGTTGCTGGAATGTTATCTGCATCAACAAATACTATAAAACGTTCCACCAAATCAAAATCTTTATCCGACATTTCACTGAACGAATAATGGTTTAAATACTTTTTATGGTTTTTTGGCATGTTTAAAGAAATATATTATCTTTATTTTTTTCAAGAACTTTCTTTAATTTTTTTAAGAAATTTCTAAACAGACTGTACGACACAACTTCATTATAACTTTCTATCAAAAACTACCATCATGAACTCTACAAAGTTCGGCACAACTTTCACAGTCCTTATGCTTCTTTTTGGAATCTTTGGTCAAATTCAATCGGATGGGGACGTTCAAACGTGTCAGCAGTGTCCCATAGATAAAGTATTGCTTCTGGACCCTTCCAAAGGATTTGGAAAAATGGTGTGTGATGGTCCTGGTAATAGTTGTTCAAAATTATTAAACATAACTTGTGTGGGCTATTCTATAGCCGAAATAGGTCAGTGTTCCTTTGCGGGATGTTACGATTGGCATTGTCATGGCATTCTGAGTAAAATGAGCTCGCGTACGACGATTAATATAGACGGTCCCGATTACGATACCATTCGTATTGATATAGAAGAAATGAGTATGGTATTGATCCTTGTAGTTCTCATGATACTTTTCACAATGTGTGCTATGTCTCCTGAGTTGGCATTTGGTGTTATTATGGGTGCTAGTTTATTTGATAACGATGGTTACGATAGTCAACATTTTAGGTCATAATATATTATAAAATTAAAGAATATTAATCATTTATAATTTTAGGTGCTACATAAAGACTAAGATAAGAATCCATTCCAAGATGGACTTTAAGTCTGCTAGGCATTTCCGCCGAAAACCCCAAAAAACATTCATTTTCACCACATGTGGAGAAAATAAACATGGAACGAATGGCATGAAAGGAGAGTAGTATTTCAACGTTTTTTTTAAAGTTGTGAGGAATGATTCTGTTACCCCCAATAGGTTCTGTATGTGTTATCGTTCCAAATTCGGTACTTGTTGAATCCATTTGAAGTGTTGTTTGTGAGATATGTATATGTACATCTGTTTTGCCCATTAGGAGTCTGTCACATATATCTTTGATGGATACCGGGTTCATTCTGAAAGAAACATCGTCTTCCAATTCTGGGATATTAAGTTGGTCTTCCTCAATTTCGATAGCTCTGAGACTAAATTCGGTAGTTTGATCTCCGTATTGGCAGAAAATTTTTAGAACATTGTCGGTTGATTTCCAATATAGTTTATTTTTTTTGACTTTTTGTAAAATATTACAAAGTGTTTCTGTATATATTCCGACTGTATAGCATGTATCAGATGTGTATGTTTCGAAAAACTCTTTTTGTAGTTGTAGCTTTACAAGTGAAGTTTTAGAGGTATCCATACTCATAATATGCATACCATCTGGGGAAAAATCTACATTGACCATTGGATTTGTGTGTTGAATGGCTTTAAAAATTTTTAGGCATATCGAAGCATCTTTCCATTCACAATTCATAGTTGGATGATTATGACTTGTTTGATATACTTTAAAGAAATAAGACTAACATATGTTCTAAAATTGCTAATATCGAGTATAAAATATTACTTTTAGTGTTTGTTGTAATGGGTGCACGTTTTACTCGATGTTTGGGTTTATCTAAGTATTCTGTTGTTTTGGACCCCATAGATTCAAATAATACTTATGAATCAAATGGGCATGTGTTAATGGCTATAGCGATGGAATTAGACGACTGTGAATCCAATATTCCTGGACTTATTCTGATGAAGGATAATGAAGTATAAATGCTCCTTTTTTTATGGAATCATGCAGTCTGTGTTCTTGACAAAACGTAATGGAATATCTCAAAAGTATCATATGCCTAAACAGAATAAGTTTTTAAAGCAGCTTTGTAATATTTCACCGCGTTTAGACCACTGTAATGTCAAATTAATCCATGAACAACTATCGCTTGCCCGCGGTATGTCAACGGTTGAATTGGCAGATCATATTGCCGAAGTATGTGCTAGTTTGTCAGTAAGACATTGGCAATATAGTGCACTCGGTGGCCGTGTTGTAGTATCTATGTTACATAGACAGACACCGACTACGTTTGTTGAAAGTGTTTTACAATTAAAAGATACACTTTCAGATACATTTGTAGATGTATGTATTAAATATAAAGATACATTGAATCAAATTATAGTACACGAAAGAGATTTTCAATACGATATTATGGGTATAAGAACTTTGCAAAGGTCATACCTTTTAAAAGTTCAAAATGTTATAGTCGAAAGGCCCCAATATATGTTAATGCGTGTAGCAGTGGCATTACACGGAGAAAATATGGAAATGGTTCGCAAGACATATGAAGATACATCTAAAATGATGTATACACACGCCACGCCTACACTATTCCATGCGGGATTATCAAAACAACAATTAGCGAGTTGTTTCCTTATGACTATGGTAGATGATTCAATTGAAGGTATATTCGAAACATTAAAAAGGGCAGCTCTTATCTCAAAAGGGGCAGGTGGAATAGGTCTATCTATCTCAAATATAAGGGGTTCTGGTTCCCCAATTTTGGGTACAAATGGAGTCTCAAATGGATTGACTCCAATGTTGCGTGTATTTAACGATACAGCCCGCTATGTCGATCAAGGCGGGGGAAAACGTAAAGGTTCATTTGCAATTTTTGTAGAACCACATCATCCAGACATTCTAGATTTTTTAGAGTTAAAAAAGAACCATGGTATTGAATCAGAAAAAGCCAGAGATTTATTTTACGGGCTTTGGATATCTGATTTATTTATGGAACGTGTAAAAGAAAATAGACCATGGTCTGTGATTGATTCTACACAAGCGCCGGAATTACAAGATGCTGTTGGTGAAGAATACAAAAAAATATATGAACAATGTGAACAAAATGGTAATGTAGTAAAAACATTTGATTCGGCCCGTGAAGTATGGTTTGCCATATTAGATGCACAAATTGAAACAGGGACCCCCTATATTATGTATAAGGACGCCTGTAATAAAAAATCAAATCAGCAAAACCTGGGGACGATTAGAGGTTCTAATTTATGTTGTGAGATTGTAGAATATACAAACAAGGATGAAGTAGCCGTATGTACACTTGCATCGATTGCATTACCAAAATTTATCAAAGCCCAACGATTTGATTTTAAAGAACTAGAACGAGTGACAAGACTTGTCACCAAAAATTTAAATAAAACCATTGATGTTAATTGGTATCCTATTCCTCAAGCAATGAATAGTAATTTAAAACATCGTCCCATAGGAATAGGAGTTCAAGGCTTAGCGGATTGTTTTTATAAACTTTCAATGCCATATGAATCTCCAGAAGCCGCAGAACTTAATAAAAATATTTTCGAGACCATTTATTATGCAAGTTTGGATGAATCTATAGAATTAGCGAGAATTCATGGGCACTACAAATCATATGAAGGTTCGCCATTGTCAAAAGGTCTGACGCAAGTAGACCTTTGGAATCAAAAAATCACAGATAAAAGACATCCGTGGACAAAACTCAAACTCAAACTTCAAAAATATGGTGCCAGGAATTCATTATTGACAGCACCAATGCCCACCGCATCAACTGCTTCGATACTAGGAAACACAGAATCTTTTGAACCAAAAACATCAAATCTATATACAAGGAGAGTATTATCGGGCGAATATATCATTATTAATAAATATTTACAACAGGCGTTGATTAAAGAAGGATTGTGGACTGATGAAATGTCAAATCAATTGATAAGACATAGAGGCTCCGTTCAAAACATAGATATGGTCCCTGATCGCATCAAAAATATTTTCAAAACGGTTTGGGAAATATCACAACGTAAAATAATTGATATGGCGGCTGATAGAGGACCATTCATAGATCAATCACAGTCTCTTAACATTCATATACAAGAACCAAATAGAGCAGTGATGACATCTGTTCACTTTTATACGTGGTCAAAGGGGTTAAAAACTGGTCAGTATTACTTGAGGTCCAATCCGAAAGTAAAAGCATTACAGTTTACAGTATCTACAAACGAAGAAGAAGGAGATTGTTTAATGTGTAGTGCGTAAAATTATTTAACTAATTCATTATCTTTTGATTACATGTTTTTTTAGAGCCCAACTTTTATTTTTATTAAAATAAACCCTTGCGTCTGTTGTATGTGTAATTACATGATGTTCGCCAGCATATTTTCCACCAATAATTTTAACACGCATATTTGGCATTAAATCTTCACTACTAAGAATAGCTATTTTAGCCTTTGGAGCAGAAACTTTACGTGATTTTTTAGGAGCTGTTTTTAGTATGTTCCCAGATTCAAAATATACGATATCTCTGGCATATGCATATACGTTAAATTTTGGAACAACTGAAACTCCACCCATATAGATTTCCTTATTATTAATTTCTTCCATAATAGTGTTGTCCCAACTATCGGCAAACAATAAATGGGTATCATTATAAGCAACGGCTACACGAGCATGACCGTTAAATGAAACGGCTAAAACATTGCCATGGTCCAAATTATATTCTATAAATTCACCAACACAACACGTTACGGGACTACCTTTGACGTTTTCACCTCCAAATCTTTCTATTGCCATCGAAACAGCTTTTTCTGTAAAAAACATGGGATTTGTCTTCAACTCACGTTGAGCATCGCCTCTAATCGGTATATATCTGAATTTAGGATGAGCTACTAAATTCATGATTGGACGTTTTCTTAATAATACACCCAAATCTAATATATCTGCAAAAAAACGTATTGACATTATATCTTCGTCCCATGCTGCTGATTCCAGAGCATTCCATAGTGAGTATTTCCAATATGTTTTTTTATTAATATTCGACCAACTTTTATTATGTATAGCTTGATCTAACCCGTTAATATGGATAAGATGCATTAAGGCAACAAGAGTACACGCGCCATCACTACCTTGGTCAATTTGTTTATATGAATTTAAATCAAACCCTGATTTTTGTAATGACGGTGAAAAATATTCGAGAATAAATTGCTTTTCGTTTTCAACGCGTTTTTTATCTTTAGAAATTGTGACATAATCGGCTATTTTAGATTCTTGAACCATTCCAGGTAACTTTTCGCGTCCATATCTTACCGAGTTAGGATTTTCATCAATCGCTTCTTTTTGTTCACTAAAACTCATGAATATAAAATGAAATTTAATATTTATATACCTCTAAAATTTAAAGAAATACTAGCGGACTTGTTTCTTTTGTGGCGTCACTTGGAATTTTTGAAACAAGTGGTGCACCCCCTTCGTTTTTTGTTTCTTTTTTCTTATCTTTGTTTAGGCCGTGTGGTGCCGAAATGGCGAAAATAAGCAATATTAATGATATATATTGTATAGCATTCAAATTAAGGCTTGATTCATAATTAGGGCATGCCAAAAAGTATAACGGAATTTGTCCCAATGTCGAACCAACGGCGACAACACCTACAAGCAAAATAATGCACCAAAACACCAATGAAATTCTACGCAAAGTCGGATGGTTCTTTTTTAAAGCATATAACCACACACCATTCCCTATAAACGATCCAAGTAACGAGAACCCAGCCAACCATGGTGAAACTCTTATATCTGTAGACATTTTATCGGATAAAAAGTCGCAATTTGAATTAATATCAGCAACGACTGAAAATTGTAAAACTGCTGCAATAAAAATAGAAAGACCAACAAATGCGAAAAATATATTTTGAGAAGTTTTCATAATATTTATATATTATAGTTTAAATAGGGTAAATTAATATATTAATTATACAGTCATAGTATCATTAAATTTACGTTTATGTCTTTTATCGCAACAGCATAAATTTTTTAGTTTCCCCGTTTTTTTATAGCATGTATACTGACACAGTGTTATTAATAACATAACACCTATACTGCAAGAAATAATAACAATCATAATAGTTCTTGCTTCGGACCAAGCCATGCCAGGAATAATAGGCAGTACCCATAGCTCGCACTCTGCCATACCTTCTTTATATGTTGTATAATTAATTGGGCACAAATCACATTCATCTAACCAACCATCATTTGAATAATATTGTAATTCGCACGGAACACATTTTCTTTCAACACACTTATCATCATTATATGTACACAATTCTTTCCCGGAAATAGAGCCACGAGGACAAGGCCACATATGTGTGACTTCATTTTCAGATTGGGTAAGCAAATGTTCGCTATTTGTAGTAAATTGCGTATTATGTAAATACGAATGTGTTTCTCTATGTCTTGAATTAGACCCAAAACGATACACTTTGTCATTATGATGATCTGGCACAACTACATTTGAACCAGTGACTCCAATGTGTTTACCAATAAAATCATTTTGAAAATCTGGTAAAAGATCACCTTCTACATCTGCTGGAATATATTTCCAACGTGTTTTTCCGTCTGTATAAGATAACATCTTATTTGACAAATAAGATAAAGCATTTCCCGGAAGATCATTGATAGCAATACCTCTATTTGGCGATTCCTCACAATGCGAAGCAGAATGCAATTCAGGTTTACAGTTATATACAATAATAAATGGCTCCGCTTTATTCTCATATAATGGGTAAGTAGACACTGCCAATGTAGCTCTAGATACAGCTATATCTCTACCAAATGCTCTGTATGTCGAACCTCTCAGATTTGGAGGGATGACAGGTGCAAATATGGAAAATTCCCACCAAGATATAGTGGGTAATGACATATCTTGAGGATCCCATAAATTTACATCCCACATATACACTCTACCATAATTGCTACCATCATTATCTTCCATAAATTTGTTTGTATCGCCAGGGGCTGAAACATATAAACTAGTACCCATATGGCGTATATCTCCAGATAAAGCTACTGCATACCCAAACTGTTGCGACCTAAAATATGGAACGCGCACTGGATCAATAGGTCCAGTTGAATAATATGGCTGCTGTGGCGTAATGCATACTTTTTGAAAGCGAGGCATTTCTTCATCCTTTATCTGTACTAATGGGTCCAAATTTTTAAAAACGTGCTGATATATAGGATCGCCCTTCAAAAATTTATAATAATCTTTGGTATTTTTGAAATTTGCCAATTTACATTCAGTCCCCAATGGATAACAAAATGTATCATATAACGAACGACAACTTTGTAACTCATCGCCAATGTATGTAAATGCATAACCAATAGTTGACCCCTCATAATTATTTTCGGCGGAATTAGGGATACCGGGCGCGCCTACCACCCAAGATTGATTCTGAACATCTACAGAAAAGCCAAAACGTTCTACTAAAATATCATTGGGTTGGTCTGGTTGAACAGTTGTGAATGTATCTTCTTGTGGCCGCCACAAAATAACTTTATTTTCAGATGGATATCCATATACCACAAGATTACACTCATTGTTTATAGCATAAATATCTGACATAGGACCCGTATATATTTTGTTACCATTATGATAATGAACTACAGTATGTGTTTCATTTGTATACAACATACAATTGTCAGATATTCCAATATTTTTAGCTACAAACTCTATTTCACTAGTTTGCTCTAAATATGCCGATACAAAAGGCAACATGATTAATAACCCTAAAAACATATGGGTATCTTATATATTTTTATATTATATTTATAGTTATTTTTTCTTACGCATCAATGTCAATTGAATCACAGGTTTTTTAGACAATCTTTTACGAAGATCATGAATATGTTTTTCCAATACTTTTGGTGTGCAATGAATATTCATTGTCTCGTGCTCAATCTGAAATAAATAATCGCCCTTACGAATACCTTGTTCCCATGCATGACCACCCACCTGCACGGCATTAATATATAAAACACCTTGGCCCGTATTACCAATTCGCATTTTCCAACCCTCGTTTGTGGGCAAATGGACTCTCATTGGACTACACTCGCTGAAAATAGCCATTCTCGCATGTTGAAGACCCGCGGATTTTGGATGAAAACGAAGAGTTTCAGCGCCTATTTCGGGAATTTTCACATGGCATAAACCATGTTTTTTCAAGATGCCTGCATAGCGCAAAATTTTACGATCAGTAACATCACGACACTTACGGTTACGGTGAATGTCGCGACAACCCTGGGCCGCTTCTTGGATAGCTGGCAACGTACATGGTGTTTTATATCCCACACGGGTTTCAAATTCCAAGACAGCACAATAGAAGCAAGCAGCAGCCAAAGCGGCGCCACCATGTGGAAGTTTGCCTTCTGAGTCAGTATCAAGCACACTGTCATCATGTATTATATAATAAAAACGCTTCAATTTTGACTTGGAACGACGCAATAGACTTTCCATGGCCATAAAATGCCAATCGTTTGCAATGGCTTCTATTTTTCCATTGATTCGTAGAAAATTGCGCCAATGAGATTTGAAACGTTTACCAGTACGCTTTCCTTTCTTATGAATATAACAATCTCGAGAAGTCATACCGGGTGTATGTTCCCACTGACTTTTGTTAGCATGGCCATCCTCACCCAAACGTAAACTGAAATTATTCTGTCGAAGTTTTTGTACAAGGCCACAACCAGGACACGTCGCATGTCCCTTGCGCTCAAATTTGAGGAAACACCATGATGGGCGCTTACAATTGCTACAGAAACGTGTAGAATCGATGATAGCAAATGTTTGATGGGGCAACATCTTTTTTAAATGTGTATCACAATGGCTTATTTTAGAATCCTTTAAAATTTTCTCAGAGTGAATACCCACCAAAAAACTATAGGGACTTAGTTTGCCCCCTTGGCCACCTGTAAACGTTACAGAGGGGCGTTTTTCATTATTTAAGACCACTTTTCCACCGAAATCGATAAAGTCTCTCTTGGTAAAGGCAAAGACTTTCATATCATCGGACATGTTTCAATGAGTGGTAATATAGAAAGTTCTATTTAGAATAAAATATATGTCTAAACTTTTCAATTTTTAGAAGTTTATATTTTTTACTGTATATATAGAAACTTATATAAAATATATGTCGATTCTGGTGTCAAAAGAAAAATCTAGTCTTTTATTAAATCATAACTATCTAAGAAATCCGAAACTTAGTTTATTTCAATCCGCTGAGGCCTGGGACGCCGGTTGTAAAACAACAGCTGCCCGATTGCTTACTGCCGAAAATGAACTCAAATCAATTGCTGACCAATATACAAAATCACACGTTGCGTTTGAAGAATTAAACAAATTATTAACAAAATTCGGCCGGAAAACCCTAAAATTACCAACTCTCGAAACACTCAAAGCCGAAGCACCCGAATACATGAAATCCAGGAAATTTATCATAAACAAAGACAAAAAATTAAGAAAAAAAGAAAGCAAACCTCAGAAACCACATTGTGAGAGAAATCGGGGGTGGGTTTCTTTCATTAATTATGGGGGGAAAATAATGATAGAATTATTAGGTAAAGTGAACTTAATATGTCGTGAAAATGGAATTAAATTTGCATTTTCGGATAATTCGGATGTGAACGCCGACGTTAAAAACAACAAAGTGAAAAGGATATTATGGATAAAAAACCCAAATTTTGTAAAAGAAACCCTGGCAAAATGTATCGAAAATTTAAATGATGCGGCGGCCAAAAAGGCAAAGCCCAAGAAAAAAGAAACGACAAAGCCCAAGAAGCCCAAGAAGCCCAAGAAGCCCAAGAAAAAAGAAACGACAAAGCCCAAGAAGCCCAAGAACAACCCGAAGACCATGACCGAAGATGAAAAAATTAATGAAGCAAAAAAAACAGCAGCACTTAAATTCAAACAGGCATTATACAATGGTGCTACCGTCGCTGTAGCTCTGGCGACGGCCGCGGGAATGGCAGCTACAATTGCTGCCGGGCTCGGATTAGCCTCTGGCATTTGCGCAGCATTAACAGCCGAAATAGGCGCGGTTGCTGCTGGTATTAGTGCTGGAAAAGGCGCAGTAGACGTAGCAAAAGAGGTTGTTGCTGGTATTAGTGACATCAAAACCACTGTATGTAAAAAAAACCCAAAGATTTTCGATAAAGTTTTAAAGGATATAACAGAGGCAATAAAAATAAGCCCCCCCGACAGCGGTGGCGGAGGTGGCGGAGGTGGCGGAGGTGGCGGAGGTGGCGGAGGTGGAGGTGGCGGAGGTGGAGGAGATAAGGGTGTTACAAAAACTATCTGTAATTACGAGGACAACTCTGTAACGAAAATAGTCAATCGATGTGTTTATAATACATTAGCAAAGTCCCCTAACCTTCAAAACGATAATAGTTTAATGAATATTGTCATACAAGAATTGGGAAGCATTTTTAAAAAAGTTTTAAGTGAAACAGCGAAGACTGCGATAAAAAAACTTATTGATGAAGCCAAAAAAAAATGGAAAAAACCGAGTAAAAAGGTTGCGGGTCTCACGATCGACGACAAAGATAAAGGCACGATAAAAATAACAGAAGCAGAAGAAACAGAAATAGATGAAGCGTTAGACATAAGTTTCATTCGTAGCAAACAAACCTTCAAAGGAAACCCCCCGGTCCCATGGACAACAGGGGTGTACACATGGACTAAATTCTTCGAAAAAAATGAGAAAACGTTTAAAGGATTTAAAGATTGTAAAACCCGCCAAGAGAAGGTTGAGGAATTGGAAAAATGTATACACGATAAAAATTGTAACAACAAATTAAACTCAAAAATCAAAAAAAATTACCGCGCCGAGCTAAAATCAACAAAGGATAAAAAGGATAAATTTCTCCAAAACCTTTTAGAAGTAGAAGTAGGATTAGATGCCCTACCTAAGGACCACCGGGGGGATGGCTCCATCGCGGATCCTTTGGTTGGTTTTTCTAAAAACGTTTTGTCCGGATGTCCAAACGGAAAAGCCAAACCCAAAGCGAAGCCCAAAGCCAAACCCAAAGCACAGAAGAAGAAGCCCAAAGCCAAACCCAAAGCACAGAAGAAGAAGCCGGCGGCGGCGAAGAAGGGGAAGAAGGGGAAGAAGAAGGGGGGGTTGTATGATAATATAAAACTTGTATTTTAAAAAAATTTATTATCTTGTAAAAACCTTAGAATAAAATTCGGTGTCATGGATGTGTATGTGTAGTATCCCATAATATAGTCATAGCTTTCCTTATGTTTCGCAATACCATACCGATGTGCAAATCTACCATCCGCCTTTCCATTGATGGTAGACATCTTAAAAATTTGAAGGGCCGCCACATCGCCTGTTTGCATTTTACGCTTTAACATTTCCCTTGAATCAACTTCATATCTGCGCATGAGTGGATCATATATATTTTTCTTAAACACTGGACAATCCCTTAAAGAATAACCAAGTGTTCGAAAAAATACACAACAATCCACCGACTTGTTTGTTCCATATTCTGGTCTCGTCGTATCGTACAAATGCCTTGGAACAGAAATCCTATTCGACCCAATTTTAACACAAGACCAATCAAAATCTATAAACTTTGTGATCTTTCGCCGCGAATCGTAATAAACGTTGTTGGTATGGCAATCACGATGTGTAAAATTCGAAAATCTTTGTAACTTTCGAATAGCCAAGCAAAAAGAATGAACCATCGTATAGACAGCAATGTCTGGTCTATAACGTTGTTTCAGTGTCCCCATGAACGAAACTATGGAAACTTCGCTCGTCATTTGGTCCGAACAGACAATAAGAGCATCCCCAGCAAACCCTACAAAGTGCAATTTTGCAACATAGTTTGGGCTTGTTTTTGACACGTGTTCGTGTATAATGGCGTCCAAAATATATACCAATTGCATGCCTGGATCTGTTGTCGTTTTCAGAACAACTGTACGACCATCGTGAATAGCTCCCAAGTATATTACATTGGATGAATTTCGACGTTGTTGTTTTGTGGCGCCTGAAATATCCACATCTCTAAAATTTAGAGAGGGCTTTTTGATCAAATGGACACTGGGTTGTTCTCTAAGAGCGTTTCTGATCTTGAACACCATCTTATACAACGATTCGGTATGTTTTGTGTGCATACCCGATATAAAAATTTTCTTGGAACAACCCTTGAATGTTGCGAAAATACCATTGATAGTTTCGGTTTCCCAAAATTTGTTTGGATGTTTGTAAATACATTGGCCCTCGGCATTTACAGAGACTATACGGTTCGCAAGGTTGCGTACAACACGCGGGAAAGTGTAATTCTGCGATATTCCGGTGAAATACGTCGTTACATCGAACCCAAAGGCGTGCCTATGCTCTTGACGTTGACGTTTTCGCGGCCTTTGTGGTTCCATAATGAGGGCTGACATTTAGCAAGTATGTAACAGATTTATAGTATAAAAATTTAGAATGTTGTCTAAAATATCAGATTTGAAATGACACTATATATTTGATACTCGAATATGTAATATGTCATTAATTTGGGAAAACCGTATCAAGGGTAAAAAGGGTAGTGGCGCGACACTATTGCATGAAGAAAGATATGCGGCATGGTTAACGTATATTAATACCAATTGGCCCGAATCTGAATGGAATCAAATTCGGCAAAGACACGACCTAACAAAGGCTAATAAATGGCTTCCCCAAAATCAATGGAAAAAGATAACAGTAATAAATAAAAGAACAAAAAACCCTTATGTTGTATTCGACGCATCGTTTGGCAGTGTTGCAGAAACTTCTGATTTTGACGTGGTTGTTAAATGCACGGAGGTAGTTCCATTAGAAAAATGGATAACATTTTTAGGCGATTGGCACGCAAAACACAAGCGTCACATTTTCACCAATTATTTCGATTCCAATTTTTACTTTGAACCTTCTTACATGACAAGCAATAAAACCCTAATATCTTTCATGAATAAAAGAATGATATCAAAAGAAATGGAACCTGTTCATAATAATGAGTTAAAATTTCTGGACGCGATTAAAAAATACACCGAAGGGTATACAGGGGTCAAATCGGTAGACCATATTTACAGCTACGATGGCAAACCCCACAAGTTTTATCCCAATCCAATAGGATTTCAAAAGCAACAAAATGAAATAGACCAATATACATTAATGCAAAGTGTCACCGGGGCAATTCTGAGAAAAAATATAAAATATATCGCCGCAGCAAAAAATGGAAAACCCTTGTTTGATCTAGTATATACAGCGGACGATATCATTGATAGCGCTTTTACAAAAACAGAGGCGCTTATAGCTCCTGGTTCACTGGCTATATGTAATGTTTTTGGTAAAAAAACGTTTACAAAGTATGTCATAAAACACACACCGGGGGCGGTTTCGTCTTGGAGATTAATTTCAGCATATGAAATGTTGTGTAATATGAAAATGCATGAACATAACAAATTAATAAAAACAAAATATATTGGCAGATTTATAAATTCAATGCCTAACTACAGCGGAAACTGTGCCATTATAGCAAGGGCAATAGAAAATACTCTAAAGGTTAAAGAGATAGTTTCTTTCTCCGATATAAAACACGCGAAAATGGAAAAATGGAGCACAGTTTCATTGTTAATTAGTGCTTTAATAGATCTTATGTATAAGCACGGAACAAGAAGTGAAGAGTGTGATCTAAGTAAGGACTCGAAATCGTGGCCGCGCACATTAGATGTTGATTTAGAAATAATGTACAAAATGGTTATAAGTAAGTTTGGAAATAAAGATAAAAAAAAAGCAAATGAAGCAATAAAAAAAATCATCAACTCCAATTCCAACCTAGTCGAAACTTTTAAAGCATGCGTGAGAAAAAATGATCAAGTGACATGCAAGGTCTTTTCAAAAACAGGGAAAAACGAAACATACCATAGGGGGATCGGTAAGGTGAGAAAAATATCGGCATCAAAGAGAAAAGGAAAAAATAGGGCTAACTTTTCCGCTGGCGCTGTGGAAGAAGCAAAACAAAAAAGCAACGAATATATGAAAGAATTGAATGAAAAAATAAACGAATATATGAAGCCCAAAAAAGGCAAAAAAAAAACTCGAAAAGAAGCGCGCAAATTGGCTGTGGCTGATTTAGCTAAAGAAGCGCGCAAATTGGCTCTGGCTGATTTAGCTAATAAAAAGGCTATACCTGAGTTTCACCAGTTTGTATTAGAATTTTAAAATAAAAAAGTTGAAATTGTTTTAAAATTAATTTAAGCATATGTGTAATTGAAATTGTATTTGTAAAAGTATAACCAAAATGTCGTATCAAATGGGATATTTAGATATGAATCGTGAACATATAAAAGAATATGAAGATTGTAATCATGTTGTCACGTCTGAAAATGTATGTATAGGTAGACGTGCTCGACGCGGAAGACATTGGTCTTCAAAGTGGAATGTCGATTTCGAAGGTATCATTGTTGGTTATACGGACAGTGGTGGTATATTGCATGGGGAAAATGTTCAGAAACAATATAACCAAGTTCGACAGCAGCATCAAGATTGGTGTATTGTCGAATATGACAATGGAAAACGTTCTGTATATCCCATTGGCGCCGAAGGTATTTTTGCGCTATCGTATGGCGATTAAATGGATATTTGTTCTAAAAACATTTGTAATCTAAAAATGAGCAAAATGAGTATGTCTCTTGTGATTAATTTGGACGATATTGATGTGTATTGTCTATTTTTCATATTTTCTAGTTTTATATTGAATATTTTCAATAGATATTGGACGATTGTTTTCGGTGTAAAATCGTTTCTTTTTCTCGCTGATAAAATTTTTTGCATAATATATTCGTCGGTGAGCATTTGGGGAGCATGTTTTAGTATTTCAATGATACCTGGACGAAGATGTCCTCCCATGAAGAAATCATTTAGACGTAATGGTCTGTATGGTAAAGTATAAGTTGTGTTAGAATTTGGATCAAAGACTTGTACCTTTTCGACAAACCGAATACTTCTTTTTCTTTGTGGTACGACAGTAGTTAAACTTGCCATTCAGTAAAAATACATCGCTTAAATAATAAAATATACTTATAATATTAATTTCTTTTATAACTTTAACAATAATCACATATACAGTTTTCCTTCAAAACCCCCGCCTCTGAGTCTTAAAACAAGATGAAGCGTTGCCTCCTTCTGTATATTGTAATCTGAGAGCGTTCTGCCGTCTTCTAGCTGCTTTCCAGCGAATATGAGCCGCTGTTGGTCCGGCGGAATGCCCTCCTTGTCTTGAATCTTAGCTTTAACATTTTCGATGGTATCGGATGGTTCAACATCTAAAGTGATTGTTTTTCCAGTGAGTGTTTTTACAAAGATTTGCATGTTTATAAATCTATGTGCCATTTATAGAACAAAAAAGCTTTTTTTTTGTGTTCATCAATACTAATCTATTTTACATGTTTTGTGAGATTTAAATAATATATGTTATTCTACAACAGAGCGTATATCACACATGAGTTTGAATCTTTTTGATAATATGTCCATAAGATTTTCTAATTGTTCTATTTCGTTGTCCAAGACCAACTGTCTCCATCTTGATATATAACCTGCATTATGACTGGCAGTTATGTCCGCAATTTTAGTAAGTAATTGATGTATTTGATGAATGCAAGAGACCACATGTTCAGATGCCGTTTTGAGCGGCTCTTTTTCACATTTTAAAGCTATCATGGTAGCCTCTATGGTTTGTAATGTACAAGTAATATCTCTTTTTTGAATGATTTGTTGCAATGTGATCGCCCCATGTGTTAATGTTCGAAACGATGTAATTAACGATATGGTCGAGCCAATGACAGGAGATACTGCAGATGTAACAACCATCTTTCCGGCCGTACCAGCAACATAAGCAAGTCCAGCTTGCATTTTGTCATAAAGTATATAGGTTATGTAAATAGTTCTAAAAAATTAAATGTTTATTATCCTGCCGAATCTTATTTTTTCTATGGTTTGGGTAATTATCTATTACGGTGTCCATAAGTTATGTCAACCCGTCACATCATTATTGGGTATTCTAATTATACAAATGGCCATGTGCTTTGATTGCTTTATGAAAGATGATCAACACTATTTTGCGTCTATGACCATACTCTGGTGTGCAATGATAGGCCTAGTGTCTCTTTTTATGTTTAATGTCGTTGATTTGCAAGTGGCATGCTATCTGTTCGCAACCGCTTTCTGGCAATGTATTAGAATTATTATGGAGAGTTAAAAAAAATACTATATATAAGTTAATATTATACAGTAATAGAATGTTCCACCAACATACTTTTGAATCAGACCAACACAGTTTTGAATCATCAGAGTTTATATACAAAGGAACTGATAAGGACAAGAGATCTATAGCGAAAATTATTAAAAAATGGATTACGGACCTTTACTACGATAACAAATCGCCCCCACGCTGTTATAGTAATGTAAGTACACTTCCATTTTTTAATATGCCGACGACGGTGACGCGCGATGCGGTCCAACAAAAAGCACATAGGTTGGCGACAGAATTTAATTTATTCTGTCAATCCAACCTTGTACCAGAGGATACCCGTAATAGTAATGACTCGAAGACATTATTAATTGCATGGCTTGATGTATTACACATGGTATTTTCATGTCGGGGAAAAAACTGTAAAGACAACGTTCATAAACATGATGCTTCAAATATAGCACTCCGATATACTATGCAAGTGCTGAAGCCCATGCAGATTTTGTTCGCCTGAAGCCCATGCAGATTTTGTTCGCAAAATCTGCACATAAGTGAACTATAAAATAGCTACAAACTAACAAATAAACATGCATCATGGGGCATGGTCTTCTTTAAAAAAGGCCACACCCAAAACTCCGGCCGGATTTATGGTTTATTTACAGTCAATTGTCCCCAATCTTTGTGAGGAAGATTTAATACGCGTTCGTCGATCAGAAAGAAGTACTATATGGGTTCACGATGTCTGTGATTTTATTTGGGTATGTATGCAACCAGATAGAGAGCGTTGGTCCCCACAAATTTATCAGTTATGGCCTAATATTGTAAACATTATGGAAACTCAAAAATTAGAGGATGCTTTTGCAGATTTATCGTTTTGATTATAAAAGTCTCATTTTTATTTGGAACATGGATATTCCAGAAATAGTAGAAAAAGGTTATACTATATATACAAAATCAGAATGTGGTTGGTGTCGTCGTGCAAAATCATTATTGTCCGAAGCCAAGGTGATTAATTGCGATACATTTTTAGAAAAAGATCGTTTAACATTTTTAGAGGTGATGCGTGGAAGAATTGGTAAAGAACATAAGACATTTCCTATGGTGTTTTATGATGGTGGGTTTGTTGGTGGTTATGAAGATACAAAAAATTTTATAGACTTTGATATAACAAAAGATTTTTAATGTTTTATTTGTTTAAATAATAGTACATTCGACATTTTAATTAATTCTCGATATGTTTTCTTATCAATCATGTCGGGAAGGGCCAATCTAATAGTTTTTGGATATACTACAAATACCATCTCTATGTTTTTACTTTGTATAGGCCTTAGCACAACTCTAAAATTTTTTGTTTTGATATTTTCCGAAGAAGATTGACGAAGTAATGGATATGTATTATCGGGTCCTGCAAACTCTGTATCAAATATTTTTTTTTCATCGGGTTCTGGCACAATCAAAAATCTTCCTTTACGAGCCGTATGTTCTTTTGTATAACAAAGACTTTCCAACACAATTCTACCCCGATGATGTACGGGCACAGATAATTCAAGGATATGAGAAGCATTTTTTATCGATCTGTGCTTGGTAAATAATTGATCAATATCTAATTGATCCAAATCTGAATTCCATATATAATTATATTTTTGGCCAGTATTCATAAGCTTTAATTGTTTTGTTTGATACAATAATAACCATCTTTTTGTGGACGGTTCAAATGCAATGTAACGATTAGAAAAATATAATCCTACTTCTTTATCACCCACTTGTCTCATTAATGCACGAGAATTTATTTTAGTCAATGGTTTGGGCTCTTTTGGATTTTTTATTTTTTCATGGCCCGGTGTTCCATCTTGTGTGACCCACACCTTAAACCCCATGTGCTCCACAGCAGGTTTCATTTTGTATTCAAACTTGTTTATATATAGCCCGTAAATTAGTTATGAGCATAAGTCCATATAGTTATATATAAATAAGATTTTATATATATAATGCCAACCCTACCCAAATACGGATGGCTATTCCGATGTCGTGACTGCGATATGGTAACATCACGGGTTACCGTTGTAAAACATAGGCGAAAAACAAAAGAAGTCTCTATATGTTTAACTTGTAGAGACCAATTTATCAATTGGTTATTAGAAGATTTTAATTCAGTCATTGTCAAAGAAGAAACGGTTGGGAAACAAATTGTACATGTTTCTTGAAATTTTTCAAGAATGATCATTTTTATAATTATAAAAATGAAAAAACTACTGTGATTGCATCTCTAGGAATCTTAATTTTTGTACGAAATTCCAAGAATAATGGGTATTGTTCCTCCATGTCTGTCGTAATGACTCCCCTTTCAACAAGAGCAGAGGCAATGTCCCAATGTTGGCCAAATAAAGCACAAGTAGTCGCGTTCCATTCCGGAGGATTGCCTTCGCCAATAAATGTAGACACCGCAACAGAATATGGGTTAAAAGACATACAGGTGAAATCGTGTTCACAGAGGATTTTCAAAACATTTTTGTGACCGTAAAACGCGGCCACACAGGCAGGCGTGAGGATAGGCGACCATCCACGGGTAAATTTCTGCATGTTGGCTTCCATTAAATATTGCAACTTCTTAAGTTTTCTTGGTTCCCAGGTGCGTTGGAAATTATTAAAGACATCAAAGGTTTTAGCAGGAATCCCGTGTTCCAACATGGATTTCACCATGTCCGCATTGCCCATAGCTGCCGCGTAGACGATTGACAAGTCTCTGGCACGCTTCCTGCGTTTATTGGTATGGTGAGTGTTTAGGTATTCGATAACCTTTGAGGTATTGTTAGTAATAACATGTTCAAAGAGAGTGATGAGGGCCATGTTTAGGAATTTTCTTAGGAATTTTCTTAGGAATTCTTGAAATTTTTTAACAAATTCTTGAAATATTTGTAGAAATTCTTGAAATATTTGTAGAAATTCTTGAAATTTTTTAACAAATTCTTGAAATATTTGTAGAAGTTCTTGAAATTTTTTAGGAATGATCTTGAATTTTTTTAAGAATGAACTATAAAAATCATATTCCATATATCAAATGTTAACTTCAATTATAATGGCCGTATCAGAGAATGATGTGATCGGCATTGGCAATGAGTTACCGTGGAATATACCATACGATCTAAAATGGTTTAGAATGAATACATATGGAGGTGTAGTTATTATGGGACGTAGGACACACGATTCTTTACCATGCAATACATTAAAAGGTCGTTTGAATATTGTATTAAGCCGTTCGGATCATATCGATGACAAAAACATTTTCTGTAAAAATTTCAAAGAAGCATTGGCCGTAACAAAAGGTCAGCGTAAATACATTATCGGAGGCGCAGATATTTATAATCAAGCTTTATTGCTAAAAGCCGTGGATCAACTTATTATAACCAGAGTACATACAAAAATTAACCATAAATCAGCTGTATATATAATAGAACCAAAATTTAAAGAAAAAATATGGTCTTCCAAAACATTTCATCATAAAAACTTATCATTTCATTTCGAAATTTACAATTTAAAATAAATATTTTAATTACATTTCTTCTATAGTATAAATTTCATCATATACAAAATCGACAACAGACACTGGGCTTAGATGTAGCCCAACACTCCTCATTTCGGCCTCCAAATCTTCAAAGAATGTATCAATAAGTGATATTTCATACATGTATACATATCTATTATCATCAGGTGTCGATTCTGAATATGTGGAATACCCCTCAAGTACTGTGTCCATATTTTTTTTCACGCGTTGGTTTATTTCAGGTGTCGAGTTTGGTATGTAAAGTACACGTTCTTCTGCATCGCATTCATGTTGTGCATTGCCATCCCATACAAATCCGCACGCTGCACATGCCATTCTGTAATCAGAGCCTATCTGCATAATACCTCGAACATGCGCTTTGCATTGAATGCATTTTTTACGTTTATCTAAAACATAACTGGCGCATGATTGACAATATGTTTCGTGATCGCATGGTAGATTGACTATTTGTATATTTTCTTTATGACATCTGAGACAAGGGTTTGTTAATCTTTTTTTCTGAGCTTTTTTGCGTTCTTTGCGAACATAATTTCTGTAGGCTTGGCCAGTAATAAGTATAATACGTTTTTGATCATTGGAACCATTCGTTTTATGTTGATTGGATAGTTCTTTAAATTTAATGACGCCAATATATTTTTCAAGTGTCCTTCGAATAACTTCTGACAATTTAAAATGACCACTGCGTATTTTCTGATCCATTTCTCTGCATATAGGCATCATATCGCCTGGTTTCATTGGTGTTTTAGGGTCCCATTTTGTTTTAATTTTTTGGGGTTCTGCAGGTTGAAAATTATACATTTATATGAATTAAAAAGAATTTATAGGGTTATTTTTAATTCATTCGTGTACATTTATCCTAATGAGTAACATTATTAAAAATCCAATAGAGCCGCATATAACATCAAACACCGAATTCCAAATATTGTCACCTCTATATGATGGCATTTTAGACCACTTAGCGCAACATCTGCTGCCATAATAAGAGTTTTCAAAAAGTTCCCATGTAATTGAACTTGCTATATTTATAATAAAGCATATCAAGTAAGAATCTAAAAAGAAAAGAGGTATGGAATATAGCATGCCAAAAACTATATGAGCAAAGCTCCATTCATCTAAAAGGGAATTTTGTGATGAATCTTTATCACAAGTACAGTTCACGATATATTTTGGAATTGTTTTCCTTGTTTCCCACCATTCTTTTAACGACATAATTATAATATTTTTATCAACTTAAATACTCTTAAAAAAAATGAACCTATAAACACGATACACTATTGACAAAAATGATCCGATTGTTTGTTGTGGCAGAGCCTAGGAAATCTAAACCTTTAGAAACTTGGGAAAGAAACTTATTGCGAGATATGTATGTGTATTGGCCGCGCCCGGGACTCGACCCACATTATACCAAACCTGCAAAAAATATGAATGATGAAACAGCTGAACGCATATTATATCTTATGGGACGAGACGGCGATCCACATGGAAAATACCCCATGCTTCCAGAGAAACACGAGACCTATGGTTCCCAAGAATGGATACCAATCATAAAAGCAGTCTACAAAAAGAAAAAGCAAGGTCTTATCACGCGATTGCAATGGGATACGCGCCAGTGGAAAACATTAGCTACAATGGCAGACCATCAACAGATTGCTGCCCTCGAAAAATGGTTTAAGAAAAATACCAGATACAACATAAACATAACAGATAAGAATGGGAAAACCTTATTGGAAAGACAAACAAAAAAAAATAATACTCTGACAGTAACAGTCCTACTAAATATACCAAACATTATTGTAACGGCCGAATCTATTGCAAATATAGAAGATCATGAACTCAAAAATAAAATGATTCGAATGCGCTTGCAACGTTTATATCTGAATTCATCGGGCAGTCAGATTTCTAGAACACCTATGAGAAGAACAGTTGTCCGAGAAGAATGTGGACATTATTCTATGAATCAAGGGAATGTAGGTATATGTTATATCGTATCTGTCATTACTCTATTTAGAAACGAGAAATCGATCCTGACATGGTTAAAATCAGAAATACGGCCAGAACCTTTAAAGGAAATCATTGCATTATTGGATGCTGATTATTCCAATTATGATTTTACGAAACAATGTCCAAGATTGCCAGCGGGGATGGTGGAGGCCGTCACGCAAAATAGATCCACAAGAAGAGGTGCTCTTATCAAAAATGGCGGCAACGCCTACGTCATTATGATGTATATTCTCAATATGATAGATCTTTTGACAGATAAAACAGTTTATTTCGGAGCAAAACAGGTCAAAAGCGGCACACCTCCTCAAGGATCACTTATTCGCATGAATAGACTTTTCGACGAATCACTTGCAGATTATGGGTATGTCGATTTTAAATGCGATATCCGTTTTGATGAACAATGTATGGCATTGTTCGATTTAATGTTTGGTGATACGATTAAGGGGTTCATTCTTAGATTGATGAATAGTAAAGGAACATTTAACCATGTCATTGCTGGTTGTGTGTGTGATGGCGATATTCATATATGCAATTCCTGGGGACACGGTTGTCAAACAAATATGACACAAATTGTCAATGATATTACACAGAATGGGTCTCTCGAATTGTATTTGGGCAATATAGCTTTTTTATACGTAAAGGTATGATAAAATACGATACTATATAAACTATTTAAAATTAAAATAATATGGACTTTGTATACGATAAACCTATTTTCACACAATGGACTTTTGCCCCTGCTGAGCCAAAAAAAAAGAAGAAGAAGAAGACCACGCGACATAAGAATTCTAATCCAATTCATGACGGAGTTTTGAAAGCGAGTATACAAGGGAAAAGAAAATTAGTAAATTTATTTCTACAGACTCGGGAAGCTCAAGTTTTTAGCTTATCGTCGGAAGAAAAAAAAGATTTCGTAAATTGGTTTCAAGCAAATAATACTTTTGCAAACGCAAAAAATAGCGAACTGAGCAAAAAAGAAAATTACCCGGCCTGGATCTATCAGTGGCGTACCCGTTCTAAAAGTCTAATTAAACCCGATCATAAGAAACGCCATCCTTAAAATTCTAATGCATTTTTCTTTGTATCTACTTTCCAAGTTCCCCACCAATAAATGGCATCTAACAATAGATGATGTATAGCAGAAATAGCCGACGCAAATATCATGGCTATATCAGATGTAAATGCCGCCTGAATCAACAAAGATATACTTCCTGCAGCTGTCAAATACAATGCTAACCACACAGTAGCTAGACGTGTCTTTCTATGCAAGGATATAATTGTGAAAGGTGTCCATAGTAATGCTCCCGACATAAAAAATACATAGGATAGGAATACGTTATTGTTTGATTCTAATGTTTCGTCAAATATCCATCTAGTAGTGATATATATCCAGGATATGACTGTCAGTGCCATGGATATAAACCATGTAATTTTAACGGATTTTTGTGAAAGGCCTGCCCAAGATTGTGAGGCGAGTTTTGATTTGTATAATTGATAGTAGGTGATGAGAACAAGTGGTCCTGTAATAATAATTAGAAAAAATAATTCCCTGTAGAAACGATCCCACATTATATTTTTTATATTGATTATTTAAATAGTTCTAAAAATTTAGACATCATGGATATGTTTATTATTGTTCATATTCTTCTCGATTATTATTTGGATACGTGGCGTTGGCCCACTGCTAGACTCTTAAACACGCGCAGCAAGTCTATAGTGGACAAACGCAAAGTTCCTGAGGACTGTTTCGGGCGTTCTTCCTTTTTGAGGACAAAGTGGTGCGAAATTTGCGAGATGAATTGTCCGGACGAAGTTTGGCTTCGATATATAGGCGACCCACCCGGCAAAAATAGGTGGATTACCCATTGCGATAGTTGGAAATGTAGATTATCCGCTATAAAATCTATGATAGCTGATTATAAGATTAACCAGAACGCGTTCGTTTTGCGCGTTCCTCTTGATTTACCTGATAAAATCGACGTTCCAAGAAGCGATGGTTCTGTAACCGAGGGTGCATCGTATATGAAGTTCTTGGTGGTTGAAAAACATGGTCAAAAATATATTCCTGTATATTGGTTCAAGGGTATGGAGAAATACGATAAGTTGGTACCGTTGAGTTATTATACAAATGAAAAGCCAAAATTAATGTTTAACTAAAAAATGATCTTATGTCTTTAGGTTTTTGTTTTTTCCGTTTTGCTTTTGCCATAATTTGTTCTTTTTTTCTTTTGACGGCCCTATTGGCTTGTGTTCTTTGAACAAAAGATCTCATCATATCATTACTGATAGATTGTGGTGTTTTGGTTTGATTGACTTCAAAAATTTGATTGGAATTTTCCATAATCATTTCAAAGATTCTTTGCAAAGGTTGTTGCAATTGATTACTAAGATACCAGCGCGTGTCCGCCGATTGCCGGCCTTCCCTAACATCTTCTGGAGTGACAGCTCTCATGCAAGTCTTTTCACCTTTATATCCAGGCCTAATTAAGAAATCTATCCTGTCACCCGTTTTTGGAGCAATGTGTGCGGGTTGTTCCTTTTGTAATCGTTTCGCCAGTATAGTGTGGGGCATGGGGTTTTTGTAATCTTCTGGTTTTCTGGTCAATTGTTTTGACATGGTGAGATCTTCAATCGGGACACCATTTTCAAGCAATCTGACAACTGTTTTTCGTGCTAAATCTATGGCACCTTGTACGTCATTCTCTTTACACAGTTTGATGAGGATCTTCTTTTGGGTTTTGGAGACGATTGGTGCGAAATCGCGCCGCACACATTCAAAGCCTTTGACGTCTAGTTTGGGAGCAAGACCAGGCTCGAATTTGTGTCCAGCATATCTTTTTTTACCTTTGAGAAGAATTGGATAATAAAACTTTTCATATTCTAGGTCATTGGGAGGTAAAAAGGCTTGCGTGCAAAACTTGCCCATTTCATCGCCTATTTTATCGACTTTGGCGATGAGTTCTTCTTGTGAGCAGTTTGTGTCGCACATAGAAGGCGGAATCTCAGCAAATACAGAGTCAGTATCACCGTAAACGATCTTTAGTCCATGGTCTTTGTAACGATCTTCGCACATCCACTTGGTATGATTGGCCATGCCCCTTCCAACGCGTGTGACGGAAGATGCAATACGTTTTTCGCCCAGATATCCCATACCAGCCCCTGTAAAACCGTAGACTGAATTGGCACACACTTTTAGAGCCAACTGCCTACCGTCTAAGACAGCATAGTCCATCGTTTTCTCGCCGTATTTCTTTCTAAGTTTCTTGATGCGCGAGCGTTCATTGAGTAATTGTTCCAATATTTCGGGCAGGATTCCTACTCGAGTTTTACAGGTGACAAAACTGACATCGGTCTCACGGGGAACATATTCGAACTTTCCCCCTTCTGGATAATCAAAGGAACGAATGGGTCTTACTTCTGGGTAGTTTGGATCTTTGGGGTCTTTGATATTGTGCGTTTCCTCTGTCCAAGTAAGATTACGACGTCTGGCTTCGGCCAAAGAAGGTACCAAGGTACTAAAGCACATATTATAGGCCCGCATAATTGACGGGTATAGAGAAGCGAAATCCAGTGTCACAACTGGTGTTTGATAAAAACCCGGTAACGGTCGAATAACGACAGCTCCTTCAAAACCATCGATCGGTGCTGGTTTTTTACCCGATTCGTCCGGTAAAAACCAGCGCGGGTGTTCAGGATCTTTACGACACCGAGCTTTGACGAATTGTAGCATAAGTGTTAGGGTTCTAATTTGCTGGCCTCTGTGTAGAATATCTGTTAATGGAACGCTTGTAACTTGAGACATTTGTAAAGCATTGACTAATTTACAGCGTTTGACAATGATCTGGCAAGGTAGCCAAGCATCTTTTACACAATATTGTGCTAGAAATTCTCTGCCTTTGGGTGACTGTTGATGTTTCGGGATGTCTTCGTAATCGATATGGATCTTTTTGGTACCAAGCAATTCAGAACAAACGTTGTCTAGTTTATAAGAGCGAAGTTTGTGATCAGTCATGACGACACGATAGACATCCATCCAATCGCGTCCTTCAATCCAAGCATCCCAAGATTCTTGACCTCCCCGCTGTTTTGTGTGTGTGTATTTCTTTTTTAATGTAGTTGGCTTTTTAATCCTTGAAAATGTTCTAGCTTCTTCACACTCGCAACATTTAGAACCAATTTCACAACCACATAAAGCCTGAATTCTATGCAAAAGATATACATTGTCGAAATTTAGAACATTAAACCCTGTAATGATATCAGCATCGTAGGTGCGAATATATTCTGAAAATGCTGCTAGCATATCGAATTCGTCTAAAAAAGAATATACTTGTGTGATAGATGGGTCAAATTCATCTGTTTTCATTTCCTCTGACAATTTTGAAAGTTGTTGACATTGGGGCTGGTCTTCGATTTCAAGCATAAATACAGTTTGTTCCATTTTCGCAGACACCATATCAAATGCAGATACTCCAATCGTGACAATAGAATCGCGCATTGGGTCTGGAAATTCACATTCGCCTGTCTCTGGATTTAGAAATGGCACGGCTTCTATATCGTAGGAAGCGACACGGAATGGGGCCATTGGAATTGGTGGCGATGTGCATGGTATGACTTCTTTTTCCCCACAAGAAACTTTTAAATCACAATAGCTATCCGTAGTAGATGTGCCCAAAGTGTAGTTCGTAACAGTCATCCACGAACATGCTGGCAGTTGATGATCTACCATCCATACCAATTCGGGTTTAAACATAGTTTCAAATAAATCACTATCATACACGAAATTGGTAACAGATACTGGTCCCTGTGGCATTCGGTCAATTCGTTTGCCTAAAGATGCATTTTCATTGTGAAATGAAATATAATTTCGAAGTGGTTGTGAAAATTTAATCACTTTTTCGTAAAATGCATCTGGAGATTTAAACATCGAAGAAAGACCATGGTACAACTCATAACTAGAAACTTCAAAACGCCATACTTCTGGACCTTTTCCAGGCAATACATGGCGTATATTATAGCCTTGATGCTTTGTCCAATGGATTAAATCTGTCATATTATCATATTTTTTCAACCAAAACATGTAATTTCCAGTTTGTTGGCCAACTGTAAAATCATCTCCATCGTCTTTGACCTTTTTTGTTTTGGATATAGTTCGTTTCATCGCCAAATACCATTGAAGTAATTTAGCGACACGCCTTTGGAATATATCGCTGGCTTGTAAACAAATGAACCCATAAGCTTTGACACCAGAGACGTCTACAGACACAGAAGTACCGTCAGCAGTTCGTCCATACAAACGAACCGCCAATTGATATTCAGAATCTCTTTTTCGAGCCGTTGCAATATGTTGAAATGTCAAAGCCTGCATTTTTATAATTATATTATACACAACTATTTATAACTCACATATGTTCTGAATTTGTGCTACTTAAAACAAATTCTAAATAATTAAAATAAATCATGCCAAGGCGAAAATCAAAAGGCCAAAGGCGAAAAACAGATCGTGGACCGCCTCGAAGAGATTTAGAATACAAGGATGACGGCCAAGAATATGCCCAAGTGGTTAAAATGATGGGTTCTGGTAGATGCGAAGTCTATTGCTTCGATGGTGCCACAAGGTTAGCACATATCAGAGGCGCCATGAGAAATAAAGTTTGGATATCTATATCCGACTTTGTTCTCGTCGGACTTCGAGACTTTCAAGACAACAAATGTGACATTATCCTGAAATATACCACCGAAGAAGTTAGAAATCTTAAATCATATGGAGAATTACCAGAAGACACTAGCTTAGATGTCAAAAAAGATTTAGAAGAAGATGAAGAAAATCCATTCGATTTTGACGATATTTAGAATCATTTAAATATATGTGAATCGAATTAAAAGTAAACCATTATAAATAAAATATGTTAAACCTTCCCCTAGAACTTGTATATTATATATTAGAACATTTGCGTTATAAAGAAAGAACACTGCTTATTTCGCGGGATTGGCTCAAAAATCAATTGAAAAGAAAAACAAATCTTTATAAATGGCGTTCTAAGAAAAGATTATATTCATATATTCGAGTATTTGGCACATCATTTTGCAATTGTTCTTGGTCTAGATTTTGTCAAGAAATACTTGGTCGCAAACGCAGAAGTCGAAATATATATGGAAAACTTACATGGAAAGAGGCCGCCGATAATTATTTTCTTCATAGATGCAAAGGATGTGGGAAAATAACATATGCTGTAGTATTTTCATGGCCTATATGTCCAATATGTCAACGGAATCCTAGATTACCAGAGTGCTATATGATATCCGTCGGCGAAGCCAAATCTATGGGTATACCTAGAAGAATTTTAGATACAATTCCATGGCATGGGTCCATTATGGGGGCACGATTAAGATTTTGGAAAGACATACAAGCTGCTATTGTTCAGTAATTTGTTCTACTTTAAACTGTTCATAATTACCACCTGCCCGGACAATACCCAACGATTTGTCTATAACTGCTTGAATGTGTTTACAACATGTTTTATTGTCAAAACGATCATTAAACACATAATCAGGACAAGAACATAACCATGTCACATTCTCTTGAAAATATTCGTAAATCACCTCATATGTAATGGACGCCGCATATTTAAAATAACTTACTTTAAAGGTTTTGTTTTTATTCCCAATAGATACCCAAGGACCCCCAACTGGTATCTGAAATTGGCCTCGAATCGTATTTTTACAATGCTGGCCAGGCGCATTTTCAGATGAAAAACAAGCGTTCGACATTTGATATAATACATAGATATTTATACAAAGGTTTTATAGAAAAATTAACACATATGATTTTTGTATTTAAACAAATATACATAACCGTAAAACATGTCCGAAACTTCTTTCACAACATTGGATTCCGAACCGACGAATAGATGGTCATTGCAGTTTAAATGTTTTCTTGGGGCTATAGGTACATTTTCATGTATTCATTTCTTATTGATGGTTATTCTTGTTGCAAATGTTGCGATAATTGCTCCCGAAATGAAAACCACACTACAAGATGTTAAAATTCTTGTCCCACAAATGCACAAAACTATTTCGGAATTAGGTGTTTTATTGCCCGAAATTACACAAGGAATGCGCATCCTTAAACAATTGTGTCAAACAAATGACCAATGTTCGCCCTAAAATAAATCAATATGTTAATTATACATTTTATTTATATTATCTATAAATAGTTTGGTCAATATATAAAAATGTCTACTGGTGAATTATATGCCGATTCTCTTATGTTTCAATCTCCATCACCAAAAGATCTTCCTATACATGTATTCGAGAAATCTGGAAAACTTAAGAAGGGTCCATGGCCTAAAAAACAAGATAAGAACACCATAAAAAGTTAAAAAAAAATAAGGATTAAATTAGTGTTTTTTTATTGAATATGTACATATATGCATTTTTATTTGTTTCGTCTAAAGAGTACTGTTCGTCAAATATTTTCCCTAATTTTGACCGTTTGCATTTTTTCCAAGCATCTAATATCTCTTTATCGGCAAACTGAATAATCATTTGAGTTTCAGTGCGTTCAACTTTAATCCTCCTGAACCCCTGATATAAATATAGTTTAGGTATATCCTCGAATTTTCGTCCGATTGCCGATTGAAAAAATTTATGTTTAAATTTTCCGACATGATGTGCTAGATTTTCACACTTGACTACTGTAGAATCAATAGGATCTTCTAACCATTCATCTTGTGTATTTCTACCATAGGTAAACCAAGTTGAAGATACCAATGCACCCATAATAATACATGAGAAAATGTATTTAAGTAGTGATTATCGGTAACAATGACTCGGGAATTTTATATACTATGTTTTTTTATAAGTATAATATTGATTTGGAACATAACATCGGTCTCTATTGATAATGATGACGGACTATATATTCGTGGACATTTATCCATGCCAGTTATCAACTATTATGCCAATATACATCAAATAGATACAGACAAAGTTATTTTATACAAACACGATGGTTTACGACGAATTCCAGTAAATAATATATTTTTAGCCAGTGCGCGATGGTCTATTGGTGCACGACCTATTGTTGGAGATCATATTCATTCGGCAATGTCTATATACATAAATAATGAGCCAAAAATAGATGCGGAACACGATAGACCATTTATGCAAGAAATTAAATATGAAGCTCCTTATTATAAAGGTTCTATATGTAAAGTACCTGGAGATATCGCTTATACCAAGTTATGGCCCCATTCGGGGGTTCATACACATTGTGACGGACTAATACACGTGCATCCTTGGTCAGCTCCGTACGTATTACGCAAAGAAGGGTTAGATATACGTTTACAAATGTGGTTCGACCAGGTAGGTATTTATTATAGGGAATATCCTTTTGTATCTTTGGAATTTCCAGATGGAAAACGATACGATGGCAATGCAACACATCGATGGTATTTATCTGAACGTAAATGTTTCAAATCGAATAATAGAGATATATTGTACGAATCGCATTTAAATCAGGTTTGGTTGGGCAATGCTTATGCTTCTTATGTATTATGGTTTGGCATTATTGACTCTGAAGAACCACCAGCTATAGATTCTCATCTGAACCGTCTACAGGAGGTCGGGGCTTATGGATATGACGGCTCGCCTTATCCTCAATCATGCCTCCATAAATGACCTATATAACGAATCTATCTTATTTGTAATGTACGATTATTATGCATTTTTTTGGTTCTTTTGTGCGTGTATTTTGGTAAGATCTTTGTATATGTTCGTGGATCAATGGCTATCACCCAAGAATCCAAAATACAAAACGTTGCCACGTTTTCGAAAAATGTATATACAAAAAAACTTTATTAAATCATTTATATTGGCATTTTTAACAATATATTCAGCATTTAAAATCGTCATACCCATAGCTAAAAATGACGTGTGGGATACATGGACCATTCACAGACTGGCGGCTATATATGTAGCAAACGATTTTACTGGACTCGTTTGCGTAGATAAATTGCCAAAAACAACACAAATACACCATATTATAACGACTTTATTGGTATTTGTATCATGGTCCATCGATTTTCAATCATCAGACATTGGCCAAGCTATGTTTGTATATACGACAGCATCGTCGGCCGCATATATCGTAAATTTACATCTCGCTGTTCGTTGGTTATGGCCGCGAGATGCTCTTAGATGGTTAAGAGGAATAGCTGGAATCATATATGTATTGACATGTGGGATATCATGGTCGTGGCATGTTTGGTGGGCATTTACTAGGGCTCATTTTAATTTGGGCCATGTTTTTTACTTTCTATTGCTTGGATGGATTGTTAGAGACGATATTATTTTAATGCAATGGCTAACTAAAGATTGAACTATTTAATCATACAAATTATTCATAAAATGACAACAATACGATGTGTATTTATTGGAGAATCTGGTGTTGGTAAAACAACATTATTGAACATAGCCGCCAACACGAATACGAGAATAAACCCGACCATTGGTGTGGATAACGTATTATTTGATTATAATAACAGATATTACCAATGTTGGGATACCTCGGGCGCACCACAATTCGAAGCCGTTGTCAACTTATTTGTAGTTAAATCACCACTGATCGTTTATGTATATAACACCAATCGCAAAGAAACGTTTAAACCTGAAAATATACCAGACAATGCCATTATTGTGGCCAATGTCAGAGCCAATGCCCAACCTATATCAAATGCACATATACCCGTTTCCATAAAAGATAAAATTTCCATTGATAGATTATTCGATATACTTGCAGATAAATATGTAGAAATAGAACCAGTCATTATTAAAACGAATAGAGAATGTTGTATTTGTTTTTAAGCTTTCATTTCGGCTTTAATCGCCGCTTGTGCTGTATAATTATTTAATTTAATTTGTTTTCGTTTAACATGCCATAAATCATCATCTTTAGGCCGATTTATGTTAATAGAAGGCAAAGATGTTGGGGTCCTTTCCAATTGAGCCTGACAAGCAGCAATATGCTCCTCATAAATATGTGTATCGCCAATTCGAAGTATAACTCGACCAGGTTCCATATCCAATTGGCGAGCTATTAGATGCACCAAAAGAGCAGTTGAAGCGATATTAAACGGAAGCCCGAGAAATACATCCGAAGAACGTTGTGTCATTTGCACAGATAAACGTCCATCCGATTCAACATAAAACTGATACATCACATGACACGGTGGTAAACACATATCCGGTTGTTGTACTGGACACCACGCTGATAATACCATACGCCTTGAATTAGGATCATTCTTTAACAAATCTAATATTACTTTGATTTGATCTACACCTTGTCCAGTATAATCTGCATGACAATTTGTATACTCGGCTCCAAAATGTCGCCACTGAAAACCATACACTGGGCCGGCGTCATATCCCCGGTCAGAGGAATTACCATCCCATATATGAACCCTTTGATCGCGTAACTCTTGAACATTTGTCGAACCTCGTAAAAACCAAGCCAATTCCTCAATAATACCCTTGAAAAACATTTTCTTCGTTGTCAATAAAGGAAACCCATCCCTTAAATCACATTCCAATGAAGAACCAAACAAGGACAACACTGTACCATTGCGGGTTTCGCGTCTTTGGCCGTTTTCCAGTACATTACGAACAATTTCGAGGTATTGTGTTTCCATTTGACTCATAAAGCAACTCCAAATAAATAGTTAGAATACATAAAAAAATAATATAAGACAAACAATTTCTATTTTTTACATTATATAAACGCACCATATTTTATCAACATGTCTTTTGCGCAATTTGTCGAACGTCAACAATTTCAACCTGCTGAACCTGTTGGTGATGAAGCCCACCAAGTGGTCGGCCGTATAACATATAAATACAATAACGCCAATATAACAAGAAATTTGTATTCATCTATAGACGGTGCATGTAATGACCCAGCCGCACTCGGAGCGCCTTGCGCCACCGAAATGTTGTGGACTATTATAATATTCGATCATATAGAATATTATTTTTATTGGCCCGAGCGGAAACATGGGGAATTTTGGGAAGAAAAAGAAGAAGAAGTTTTCCAGTCTATAACATGTGGATTTCCACCCGTAACTGCCAAGGGTATTGATGCATTAAAAGAACACCAGCAAAAGAAGACGAAGAAGAAGAAGAAGAAGAAGAAGAAGAAGAAGAAGAAGAAGAATAATACATAAAAAAAATAATATAAGACAAACAATTTCTATTTTTTTGTCTTATTTAAACGCACCATATTTTATCAAAATGTCTTTTGCGCAATTTGTCGAACGTCAACAATTTCTACCTGCTGAACCTGTTGGTGCTTGAACGGGCGAATAGGCACCGTCCCAAAATAAAAAAATATAAAACTTTGTATAAATATATGTCAAAATATATAATTTTATGTTGCGTTTATCCAAACATATACATTCTATACCTATTGCCAAAATTATACCATGTTTAAACCTTCCAGAAATTGATTTGTTGGTATGTGATATGGCAGGCACTATTATAAACGAAGGAGGAATGGTTTACGAAACATTATATTCGTCTATGCGCCAAGCTGGATTCCAATTGGATATTTCCGAAATGCAACCATGGTACGGTGCCAAAAAGGAGTCCGTTATTAAACATTTTGCACGGCTTGAAGGTATAGATCAACCAAATCAACTGGAACAAACCGTCCATGATATATCCGATATATTTTTACAAGATATTCGAGCGGCATATAGTGCACCCGGTGGTTGTTCCCTCATTGATCCTGAACTACCACAATATTTTAATTTTTTACGCTCAAATGGGATTAAAATAGGCCTCGATACAGGTTATCCTCCAGAAATTCAGGACCTTTTAATATCTGTGTTGGATTTAGAACCTATGATAGATGCAAAGATATCTTCTTATGATGTTTCGAAGGGAAGACCCTATCCTTTTATGATTTTTAATCTTATGGAAACACTTGACATCATGGACGTAAAACGTGTTGCAAAAGTTGGCGATTCTGTGCGTGATATAGAAGAAGGCATTCATGCGGGGTGTGGACTCGTTGTAGGCGTTACTTCAGGTGCAGATTCAGCGACAAGTCTATTGGAAGCAGGGGCGGATATGGTATGTGCTAAAGTAACAGATATTGATATTTAAATTTTTGATACTATAAATATAAGTATATTTTTGAGTATATGTCGAGACTCCAACGTGTCCCCGAAAAAACAACAGAGGTTCATGAAGAACTCGAAGACTATTCTCCACAACATCCTGTGCTTGCATATGAGCCTAAAATGAATTTAGTTAGAGCACCAGACCATCTGCAGCAATATGTAGAAGTCAACCCTTTTGAACATCAATTCCAATCTGCTGAAGCAAAAAAAATCTTATGGAAAATCAAGGAAAAAAAAAAAGAAAACCCACAATACCAAAAAATAACCTTACAAATCGAAAAAATCAACGGTAAAGATGACGTAAATCTTCAGATTTGGCTTGATAAGTCAAAATTCCCAGTAGTATGGACTAAAACCAAAACCTCTATGGGAAAAGTCCTTTATAAACAGAATAATGAGCCCAAAAATAAAACTCTAATGATCGACTTTATAACTCTTTGGATTGCTAGTCAATTAACAAAGAATAAACCGTCGTGGGAAAAATTGAGCAAATATAAATTAGAAAATTGGAAGGAGACCACGGGTTTTGAAGTAAAATTCCTCAATATAACTTCAATGACATTCAAAGTTGTATTAAAATGATTTGGCAATAATAATCTAAAGAATATGTTATTTTTAAATATGTTTGAATGAATGTGTATAGAAAAATGATCGAGGATACTGATCTAAAGAATATTTTTGGAGTTTCTCCGCTCGGGCGTCGTACGATTCGCCATCGTCTCGGTGTAAAAGATAACCAAGTTTCTGCCATTTTGTTTTCTGCTGTGGCTCGTGGTATTTTGTACCGTGTCCGTGGTTCTGATATCGGATACAATGGTCATCGTAAGCGTTTCTATGCCATTTCGAAGTAGTTAAACATTAGACAAACTTAGAATATTTAAAAAATCGATGGCATCTGCTTTATTTGATTTTTGGAGGGCATCCCATTTGGCGGATATATTGAGTAAAACGGCAGGGTTATTATTAGGTAAATAATCTTTTGTGGATTGTACGGGTACTGACCAAATTTCTTCGTGCGAGGCTATTTGCGCTACAACGCCTATCGTTTCCCAAACAGGTGTTAGTTTTCGTCCGTTATACATTTTGGTTATATTTTTAGGTTTGATATCTTTAAGGATTGTTGTCATGAGTCTGTTGGCATTAAGTACTTTTGTTTCTTCGGATGATTTCGTGACAGAATCGAGTAGTTCATATGCTTTATCTCTTCGAATAATATCTCTGGACAGTCTCGACATATACACAAAATATTCGCCCTATATACACAAAAATAAAACTTAATCATATAAATTATTTAATATATATTGGTAATGTTCTTTTGTTTTCGTATAGACTTGGGTCATTTTCATATAAATTATTTAATATATATTGGTAATGTTCTTTTGTTTTCGTATAGACTTGGGTCATTTTCATTTTTAAATGGATTCTTTTAGGAATCCATGAACCATACCACCCAAATATAAATGGCAGAGTAACGGGTATGTTAAAAAACCATGATAGTTGAACTCTTGTGTTTAGGAATGGCAATCGAACCATATTAAATGTTGCGCATTCGCCTTTTGTAAAGACTGCAAATAATGGTACGGATAATTCTTTTGCCAATCTTAGAAATCCGTGCCTTTTAAATCTTTTTTTGTCATTTTTGGTTTCTGTGAGAACAATTTCGGGTACTCCACCGGGTACGACCAATACTGGATACCCTTTTTGGAGGGCTTTTGCCATGGCAGTTTTAGTGGCAGGTATGCATCCTAAGTATTTTGCCATAATACCTATGATTGGTACATAAAATACAATGGGTGCGATACACATGCATGTTTTCGAATCTTTTACAAAGTGTATACCAGCCAAAGGTCCACAACATAATAGCCCATGTGGATGACATGCGACGATTCCTTTTTCTACATGTAGTGTATTACATGGAAACCATTCGTACCATGGAATAAGACTTATATATTTTCGTATCCAATGTTCTGGCAATATGTTTTCATCGGATGTATATTGTAGGAAGACGCCAAAAATAAAGAACATGGCTAATGTGAAACCAGCAAACGGTATCATAAAAAATGTAGCGATCATCAATATTGGCAATGACCATATCCAAATGCCAGTCAATAGTCCTAACAAAAGGATGTGTTGTATTTTCATTGAAATGTTTTAAGGTCCCTAAATATCCAATATAGTTGTTTTATACGGGCGTTGCTTGTTGTGTGTCAGTATTTATGCGAACATTTGGATCTTCTTCTGTCATTTTTTCTAATTTTTCTTTGATATCGGTGGTGATGACATTTGGTTTATTTTTATGCATGTAATATACGTATATGAGTGATCCAATGGCGGATATTTGTAGTCCAGTGAAATTTGTCCATGTGAATATGTATGTTTTATCGAAAAGGCCTAGACATACAATGATTCCCATGATGGCTGATTTTGTCGAACCTGCAACAGCCAAAGTGAGGGCATCGTTTTTTTCTATGGTCCATGAGCTGGCCCAATTTATGACGAATCCGAGTGTAATGGAACACGCGAAAGCCATGCGAAATGCACCATTATCCCATGCAGAAAAGGATGAGAAATCAAAGTGAAAAAGTTGTAATCCAAAAACAGTGAATGAAATGATGGCCGACCAAAAAAGGATATCAATTTTGGACCATCCTAATTCTATACCACGTTTCATTTCTAATTGGGAATATGCGGTTAAAAAATTATTTATGGTCACCATACCATATCCTAGTGCATTGAAACTTATGTCATCACCTACAGCGATGATAGCACCTAAAATCATAACAAAAATCGAAAAAATAACCCCATTGGAAGGTTTTTGTTTTAGATAGTACCATTGTCCCAATAATGTCATAAAAATAGATAATCTTCTGAGTGCCGAAAACATGGCAACATTTAGTGCGCCTGCTGCAGATATTCCAAAGAAAACATTACTTATATTTATGGCACATATTTTAATAAGATCTAAGGATGGTTTTTTGATGGGAACTTTTCTTAAAATAAATACAATAATGGTAAACACTGATTGACAGAACATAATAAATGGAACAGAATTGAATTCAAAAATAGTGAGGACTATTTTATTAAAAATAACTATGGAAAACGAGGATATCATATATGAAAGTACCGAAGGCCAATGCATATAAACACCTGGATGATAGACATATAGTCTATAGGTCAAAAAAAACGGATTTGACTATTTATACAAGTATCATTCAACATAATATGAAATTCTTATTCTTTTTTCTTTTATTGTATATGATCGCCGTAAATGGATATAATTATGATTGGGATCGATTACATAGGTGTATGACCCCTTCCGATTTATTTAAAACAGTGGCTGATTACCAAGAAAATTTTCCATGTCTGAATTGTCGTGATCATTTTAATGACTTGTTGTCGCAGCATCCATTTCCACTAGATTATGTGAAAACGGCTGAGGATGTTCGTGTTTGGACCTGGTTCACTCACAATCTGGTCAACGAAAGATTAAATAAAACTTGGGAATCTTTTGACATCATGTTAGAATGTCATGAAAAATTATGAGAGGATTTGGTAGAGATGGTCAAGGGCTTTGTTTCGATGTCTTTTTGGACATCATAGACACATTTCACGACACAATTGTCTAATATAAATGTTTCCCGACTTAAATTTGCCCTATAGGTCCACCAATAGCTATACTGCGCACATCTTTGACGACATTCTTCTTTAAGAAAATGTTGCGGCATATCTCCCCTGAAATATTTTGTTTGTTTATTTATACCTTTTATTTTTAGAATAAAAATGTTAAAAGAGAGTCTTAATGTTTATAATGTTTAATGTATGCTTACAATTTTCCCGACGCCTTTACTTTTAGATTCTCTAAAAACAAAATGATCTCCCTTTAGGACAAAAACAGGCAAATTAAATCTCATACGTACTTTTGCATAGTCTCCTGAGCGTATAACATCTTTATTCATTTCTATAATTTCGACTGACCTCTTTACTGTTCTGCAGTGTATAACAGGCCTATAACCCACTTTAATGGTCGTTGCATGGTGCAGAACAAAAATTCTTGCCGTTATTTCTCTGACGGCAGCTACAGTAGGATCTGTCGTTAGAACCATACCTTTATAAATATGTTTACGCCTCAATCCTTTACAATGGATGGCGCATGTACCGTATTGTCCAGCTTCTATATTTTCAGAGGGTTCATCTTCTGTAAATATAGACTTGACCCTCACTGGTCTGAAATCTCCTCTTTTAAAAGGTCCTAAAAATGCCATAGATCCCATGTTCATATTTCCTTGAATACAGACACCTCCAACGACAATGCCCACACCATGGACGTGAAAAATGGATTCCAATTGGATGGAGCAAGCTTCTTTAGTATTATAATCTCTCCACACTGGCAATTTGTCAAAAAAAGCTCTAAATATATCAAATCCCATTTCCGTGACACACGATAGTTTTATCATGGGTACAATGGCCCTTGAAACCGTTCCTGTAACAATTCCTTCAGAGATGTTTGTATTATGGATATTGTATAGTTTTCTTTGATGTTTTTTGACCATTTGTTTGCAATTTAGAATGGTTTCTTTAGTGATTTCTTTTGGCGAAATATCCATTTTAGTAATAATAATCACAATGGGTAGGTTCATGACTGCTGCACATTTGAAGTGTTCTTTCGTAATGGGCTGAACACCTCTGTTCGCCGCCACAACAATGAATACATAATCACACATGAGCCCAGTGAGGCCGCCAATCGTTGTTTTGAAATATTTGGCATGTCCTGGCAAATCGCCAATTACAACGTGTCTTTCGCCGATTTTTCCTTCTCGAATGGTTACTGAAGATGTTCTGCCGGATTCTTTTTCGTGTTGATGCGTAAAAAGGGTAGATCTGGCAGATCCATTTCCGTCATCCTTTTCTCCAAATAGACACGCTGTAAATGTAGACTTCCCTGCATCAACATTGCCTCCAGTCGCGATTCTAAGCGCCATCCTTACATTAAATTAGCAATATACGTATAATAACCACATATGAATAATATAATTTATTTTCCAACAAAGTAATATATGTATATAGAAGATCCTTTTGTATCTTTCGCGTGTTTAATTATTCTATCAAGTCGCCATCCATCTTCCCATCTTTTATCTAACATTAATTTAATTTCATTTGCATTTCCGTTTTCGTAGACCATTTCTGTGGGCGATGGCATTTTTTTTTACAATTTACAAAACATGTTTGGGGTTATTTATTTATAGATTAAGTTTAAATTAATCTTTTTTGAGGGGGATTGTTTTATCTTTCCAAACGACAGTGTTTGATTGTATAGCTTTAAATCTTACATAAAGACCCAAGTATTCGCGCACAATCCACATCATATAATGTTCTACAATATTATATATGAAATAGTATACGCTTCGTTTTTGGTCGGTGATTTTCCCCCAATAAATTTTATTATTTTGCCACGATATTGGCAATGCTGTTGCGTTATCTATAATTACAAATTGTATACAATCTACTAAAAGCCATGCCAGTACGTGATATATTGTATTTGTAGAGAATAGACTCCCGCATAAAATACCAAATAAATGGCTATCGATTATAATTTCGAATGGTGTTGCGTACATTGTTTTGAAATTATTGTTTCGGAGACGTGCCCATCTAACTCGTCTGTCTACATATTTTGAGATACTATTCGACCTTAAATTTTGAATGGCAGGGTGTTTACATATGATTGTTTCATATCCATATTGATCAAAGGTATACCCCAGATCAGAGTCTTCACTTATTTTATTCGCAAATTTTTCCAGTCCGCCTATATTGTCTAGGTGTTTTTTTGAGATTAAATGGCTCATTCCATTTAGGCAAGTGGATATAGTATAATTAAAAACAAAATAGGGACGCGCATGTGCGGTGGCAAAATACCATCGTTTTAGAGCTGATCCAAACGTTAAAGCCCCGTGTGTTGGCTCACATTTTGGACCCGAAACTCCCCATGGGATTTGATGAACAAGCGGGTAACCATTTAAACATTTATCTACCATATCTTGTAGTGCAGCATCTGAAGCGACTATATTTGCATCTGCTATCCAAATTAAATCAAAATTCGCGACTTTGTATCCGGTGACCATGTTACATACTTTTGGGTTGGTGCCCTCAATTTTTCCGTCTGAAATAAAACAAGATACGTCGGGATACTTTTCTTGTAACCGTTTAACGACAGCACATGATTCATCTTTATCGTCTTCCACACAAAATATAATTTCAAATGTAGGATATTCTAATGTGAAAAATGTTTCGAGATTTTCTTCAAGTGTATCGAAATTTCCCAACAATGGTTTTAGAATAGTCACGCCTGTATTATCATAGCATTTGCGTTTAAATTTCTCTTTTACACCATCATATCTTGGCGTTTTCAATGTGACCCACGCGAGGATAAGTGAGCTGATTTGAAAAGCCCAAGCAATAGTCAGTATAGCCAAAGAAGTCCATTTGTGAAATATGGATAAAAATAGTATGGTTAAACAACTTAGGTGATATACTTTAAGATTCATTTGTTACATATTTAATAGTATTTATATTGTAATTTCACTCATGATTAATTTATGGGTTTTTGAATAATGGATTCTTTATTTATACTATAAATGATCCATATAGACAAATACATGCGGGTTTATATTGTATTACTAATCGTACCGTTTGTATTACTAATCGTACCGTTTGTTATATACATAATTAATTCAAAAATTAGAGTTCTGCGCGATCCATCATCATTTATTTTACGTGAAATAAATGACATTTCTGTATTTGTGACTGGTGGGGCAGGGTTCATCGGTCATCATGTTATAAAAGAATTACAATCGCGGAATATATCTGTTATTGGCATAGATAATTTTAACGATTATTATAGTCCTGGATTAAAATACGCGCGGGCCAAGCAAACAGACGTTGTTTATGATGTAGATGTTTGTAATAAAGATTCCATTCAATCAATGCTTTTGAAGCATAAAATTACGCACGTCATTCATTTGGCAGCTCAAGCCGGTGTCCGCTACTCCATTGAACACCCACAGGCCTATGTAAGGTCGAATGTCGAGTGTTTTGTACAGCTGTTGGAAGTACTTAAATCGACGAATATTCCTTTGGTGTACGCTTCTTCTTCTTCTGTGTACGGCAAAAACACCAAAGTCCCGTTCTCGGAGTCCGACCCAGTGGTACAACCTGTCTCTTTATATGCCGCCACCAAGCGCGAAAACGAGCTATTAGCCCATGTATACTGGAATATGTATAAATTGCGTTCGATTGGATTACGTTTCTTTACTGTTTATGGTCCAATGGGCCGCCCAGATATGGCTTATTATTCATTTACCAAAAATATTATGGAAGGAAAGTCCATTAACGTGTTTAATCATGGGAAATTGTCGCGAGATTTTACGTACATTTCCGATATCGTGGACGGTATTGTTCGTTGTTTGCAAGTTGATTACGATTATGAAATTTTAAATTTGGGTCGCGGTGAACCACAAGAGTTGATGACATTTATTCGAACGATAGAGGCGGCTGTGGGCAAGAAGGCGGACTTGAATTACCAACCGATGGCGAAGGGTGATGTGTTGACGACGTATGCGGATGTTTCGAAGGCGCGGCGTATATTGGGGTATGATCCGAAGGTGTCATTACGGGAAGGGATAGAATTATTTGTAGAGTGGTATAAAGAATATTATTAAATATTTTATAAAGGCTTTCCATCTTTTACATCTGAATTAGACTGGTTCACTTTTTCTTCACAGAAGGGACCAAATATTCCCTCGTGAATACATGTACACGTTGACTTCCGCTGCTTTCTCGATAATGTTGTTTCCAATTCGTAGCCAAATAAGGCCATCGTATTTTGCCATACTGCCTATCAGCATTAAAGCGTATTGAATCTGCTCCATACATGACAGCTACTGTAAGAGAGCCTCCTTCCTTACACACGCACCAAGCCCTAGCTATTTCCAGAACATCTGCCCATGGGTTTAAAGCATCACCATACCTTCCTAATCCAGAATGTTCCACTGATGAGAAGGTTACAATGGCGTCAAATGGGTCAATCAAACCTTGGTTATACATGTCTCTGAATTGAATAGGTGTTAATGTTGACACTTGTGGGTGACCGCTGTCTATTTGGCCATATTCGAGTGTAACAACCGATTTAGCACCTGCTTCCAAAACACATGCTTCCACCCAAGGATTCTCACTGCCAATTACTATGACGCGCCCGCCTGAAACACCCGGGACGTGTTTCAAAGCGCTACGGAGATGATTTGTCTCCGAGATTCCATATGTACCGGGCAATACACCTCTTTCTGCTTTTTTTTCTCATGTCCTCAACCATGTCCTTCGACCAATTAGATACCAATGTTTTTTGTCCGAAATATGTTTGGTCGAAATACATCGTGCTTACTGGAATTATGCCATCATTCGTATATTCCTTTCGTAATTCAAGAGGTATTTGTTTAGGAGAATGTTTTTCGCCATGGCCACGTGCTGGAAATACATCATCACTAAATATTTTTGTACAAGATAAATCTTGAACTTTACGTTGTTTAAAAAATGGCCCATCAGAAAAATCGCCATATCCCCACTTGCACAATCCCCCACATTCGTTAGTATTCCGATATTTTTGAAACAGGTCGCCAATGTGAAATAAATTCCTTACCATACATTGTTTCAAACCATGGGTCATCAAAGTAATATACATTTCCGTTTCCAGAATGTAAAGCCGCCGCCTGTCCGGAAAATGTACCGCATGTAATAATTAAATCATCACACATGGTCAATGCCGCAAAGTCACGGTATTTATTTGTTTTACTGTTATCACTGTCAGCAAATGATACCCACGAGTTTGTGTGAACGTGTTTCTTTACGAAATCCAAATCATTTGAGAATATTTTAATACGTTTCGATTGGTTTGCAAATTCCATCACAATATCTATCACCATTTTCATAGTCGGGCATATATTTTTCTTTAATTTTAAATGTGATTCTGGAAAGATGCGTACGTGTATACATGCCTCGGTATTTTTGATTAATCTCAAGGCGTCTTGTTTGTGTTTGGTTTTTATTGTGTAAAAGTCTTTCAATGTTTTACCCAAAGGTCTGAAGAAATGTATTGACTGTAGGTAAGTACCTATTTTTGTAGATTCTTTTATCTTAGGCAAGTCACATTTCCCATTTTTATAGCACATGTCGTCATAAGTAGTTTGTTGAGTGAACTTGATCTCATCAGAAGACTGGTCATCAACACCAAACATATTTTGCAAGACCTTATATCTGTAAGATTTTTTATCAAACACTGGAATCATATTGTTATATTTTGCAATACCATGTACAGATTGATATAGCCACATAATATTGCCAAGGCCGCCGATTAAATCGGTAGTAATATATTTATTTCTCGTGTTCTTGTCTCGTCGTGGTGTGTTATATTCCCTAAAAAAAACCATTATTGTATTTTTGAACCAATTGAAACTTGCAGCCAATCGAAGCATCTGTGATTTTTTATCGTCGTGCGTCCATCCCAACGTATTCATTTTATCAATGACCCATTTATTTGTCTGGCAGTTTATGTGACCATTACCACCTTGACCTGGAACCGCCCATGATAAAACAACATTATTTTTAGCATGTTTTACAATATTTGATAATAATATGTCAGATTTTTCAGTAGGAATATGTTCTCCAACTTCCAAACAAAGTACCGAATCGTAAACATCTTCAAATTGTGAAGGCTCTGTTAAATCCATATATGTTACGGTGTTACCACGTGTTGGTGAGGCATCATATGCGCTCGACTGGTGGCTGTTTTTATTGAAAAAATCGGTGTACCACCCTCCACCAGCTCCAAAATCGCCTATAGATTTGCCCAATATGCTCAACAGTGCAGATGCCAGTTTTTTGTCAATGCCAGCGTATTTTTTGGAACAAAAAGCACCGTTTGGTAAAACATCGTGAGTTTTACACCAATCATCAGAATCAACACGTTTGTTATTATCACTGTTGAATAGACTTTGCATTTCTTTATTCGTTTTCACGTAATGATTTATAATTGTTGTGGTAGACTTTCTTTTATTGCCATCGAAATTGACATCGCCTGATGTCATTGGCGTTATTCCACACAATTCCGCCAGCTGTCCAGTAGCCACATCCTCACGTGGCATAAAGTTGAATTTAGCAAGTTTCGGAACAGCACACGATAGAAACGCTTTCGATAATGCATACCCTGCTCCAGAACAGTAATTCGGAAACTTAGTTTGTGAATACGTTTGGCTAGAAATGAACCATTTATTAGAACGATCTCGAATTGGAGACGCATTGCGATGTACGCGCCCCCAGTAATCAGGGCGTTTGTCAAAAAGTAATTTTGACAATTTTGAAGAGAATATGAACGAATCGTCGTCAGTTTTCACTGCATACGTAAGCTTCGGGATGTTATTCACCACAAACATAAATGTCTGTGTCTTATAAGGCAATACAGAGTCTTCTCCAAAGTAAATCTCAGGCAAGTCGAGCCATAGTATATCTTCATATGTTTCATATTCGTCGCGAATATCGTCAAAAAGACCGGCAATAACAAACAAACATTGTTTGTTTGTACACCATGTATTCCGGATGGATTGACGTCTACTATATGCTTTTTTGCCACCCGACAATATTCCATATACAATGCCAGAGAAGAGATTTATTTTTGCAGGTACTGTATACTTGAACGTATTCCCAGATATTGTGACTTCACTCGCTGAATTTTCTTTATTTTGAAATTTAAAAACAAGATCAGTAGTACCCTTTACCTTTTTGTAATCACGGTCGCATGTATAACCCATCTCAATTAATTTGTCAAATTCGTCAATTTCTTCTCGATAGTTCGGGTGACTTTTGCCAAAACCAAACTCAACGAAAACTACAGGCTTATATTTTTGTATAACATTTCTTAAACCCCCCAAAACTTTATACTCTGCGCCTTCAGTGTCGATTTTTATTAATTTTAAATTTCCAACATCTATATTTAATTCATCAAATGCCTTAAATTTCAATTTTACCTTTTTCATGTTTTTGCGGCCGTTTTTGTTTGGAATCATTGTATTCCACCCATAATTGCCATCTTTGGATAACCAAAAATCTGCAGAAGCACTTTCATCAGAAAGTCCAAATGGATAAACATCTATTTTTCCAATTTTTCTTGATTCAATATATTTGGCAAAATCTGGTACAGCTTCGAATGCAAATATATGACAGTCTTTACACACTTTTCTAACATTATTTGAGAAAACCCCTACATTTGCCCCAACATCAATGATACTACCACCTTTTATATCCATTAATTTTGGTACAGGTGTGCCTATAGATTGCATTCGAAGAAACCATTTGTCCATTTTTGTTTTTGTATAGTCCGATATTGATGTTTTTACAAGTTTTTTTTTAGAATAAGAAGTATGAGGACAAAAATCATTTGGATTATTTGCTTTCAGCCACCAATTTATACACGGACGGACTGATTTATGGATAGATGTCATATCAAAATTATCAGCCAATTCATGCATATTTCGTGGGTTATTATTTTGACCATAATAGCCATAATGCAATGCCAAACTTTTTTTAGGAGCTCTGACTGGTATTTTTTGTTTTTTAAGCCATTCAATAATGCCCCAATCAAACCCACTATTACGATTTTCAAGTAACATTTTGCGAATCAATTCTTTGGATAAAACCATACCCAATGAACCTGTTGAACTTTGATGACACCATACGCCATCACGACAATGATGTGTTTTATGCCAACTCGCCGAAGAATGATATAAAGTAGCAAACCCTTCCTTTGGCATATTTTCTGTTATAAAACTATACCAAGAAGGGTCCAAAATTGAATCACTATCTATAGATAACAATAAATCATAATCCATTTTGACAAATCTTTCAAAATTCAATCTTATATTCTGGTCTGAACGATGGTGTACAGCTTCTATCGCAATAGAAGCTTTTGGAAACCATCGCTCCAATTCAGTTTTACCATATTGCGAAGAATGGTCATCACGAACAAAAAAATCAAATTTTCCAGAAATATAAGAAGGATCGGAAGCTAGCCATTTTGAAAAAGTTTCTAAATAACCTTTGCGGTTGTATGATGTTAACATAATCGCAATACTAGGAAGTTTTTTAATATTTTTTGACGGACCCAGAACTGGTTTCTTATTCATATTTTTTATAGATGGTCCGGGAACATGTTTTACACCCCATACAGTAGAGACAAATGCTCGATTATTTAAAATACCTTGCTCCCACAAAAAATGATCCACAGGTTTATCCATCGGCAAGGAAGATAATAGAGAAGCCGCATGCGTTTTAGTTAAAGCATACGCTACTGTACTATATGGCATACAGATGCCTTTTACAATTCTATGGATCACGCGCTTAAAATCTTTAGAATATGGCCCTGTAGCTTTTGAACACACACCTTCTCTGTAAAATGACACATAGCCATCAGAAGGCATTTTAGGGGGCGGGGTTGATGGAAATTGAGCATCATCTTCTGCAACAAAACACCAACCAGAACATTCTTCCATTATTTTTTGCCAAATGGTAACATGGCCATCGGCTACTAACTTTGCACCTATTGGCCATTTCGATTTGGGACCAAATCCCTCATCAAAAATGGTACCAGTACTATCTACAAATGTTTCGCCATATACCATCTTTACATTAAAATAGCTAGGATTTTTGAATTTACGCACGCCAGTAGTTAAAACATATAAAGTTGGCAACGGATTCGGTTTCGGGATCATAGTTGGAATTGTTATATCTTCATTCACTTCCGATATAGATCGCAGATTATTTCGAGAGGTATTCAGATTATTTCGAGAGGTATTATTTGTAGTATTATCCACAGTTTCCCAATACACATGACCATGAAATATTTCTTTGATCTTACGTTTTGGCCGCGAACGAATACGAACTACAATAGTAAAAACAATATAAAAAAAAACAACAGAAACTAAACCTGATAATATTTTCATTTAATGTTTTATTTTACGTTTATATATTAATTATATAAAATCCATTTTAAAATTTTAATATAAATTGACGAAACTCGGGGTGAAGATTCAAGAGTTGAAGCTTAAATTTATTATCCTCGACTGTAGAATAACTTTGTGTGTGAATTTTTTTTTTAATTTTTGTGTGAATTTTAACCGTTATATTTTCATGCGCACATATGAAGTCTGCCGACGGCCAATATTTGCCATTGCACCATTTTTTAAGGACGTTTTCAAAGGATTCCTTATTACCATTAATGTGTATAATCACTTTTTTTCCACCATACGCCAGGTTTATTAGGGGTGGTATCTTTACTAAAAGTGCAAATATGTTTTTAAGTTCATCTATTTTAAATTTTTCAGTTGTCACAGTTGAGTTGTTAAATGACCAATCTCCTGTCAATTCAAACGCAGGCTCACGTTTAATTTGTATAATGGGTACTTTTTTTAGTTTTGCCGGAAGATCTTTTAGTTTTGCCGGAAGATCTTTTAGTTCTAGATCTCCCGGAATTGAAACCTTTTTAATATTTGACGTATCAAATGAAGGTTTTCGATGTGTGACGTAAAATGTGAATTTGGCAATTTTATTGGTTTTCAGGATAGTGGTTTTCAGGATAGTTTTTATGTTTAGTCCATATTGATTTTCATTTATGTGACCAAAACAATTTGTGCCCATATTACATGATGGTGTTGCACATTCCATTAAAACATGGACATTTCCACTATTGGGTATTTCTTTAATGGCTTGCTGAAAATATGATTTGCTGGTGGCGCCATCCATATCAAAATCACCGAAATATACAATAGAATCTTTTTTAGGGTCATTGTTGGTCCCATCGAGTATGTATACATATGAAACCCCTTCATCAGTTCCATGAGGCTTAGCAGCATAACTCCCATGATGTAGTGGCTTAGCAGTTATGTTATAGCCATCGATGATTGTTTTTTTCAAAGCAGTGGGAGAGTGGATGTGACTATTAAGGTTCTTGCCGGTCAACTCTTTATATTCATCTGAATCTGAATCTGAATATATTTTTAGATTTTTAGGGATTTTATTATTTTTTAAGTAACACAATAGACCACCAATGTGATCGATATGAGAATGTGTGAGTAAAAAAGTTTTTGGGTTGGTGCCTTCTATTTTTCCTATGGCCCCTGCGTCTAAATAAATGCTTGAATTTTTTATTTTATAACAACTACAATCTTTTTCTACAAGACCTCCAAAAGCCCCTAGAATTTCAAAAGGGCAACTCTCAACACGATTAAGAGCATATGACATATATATAAAAATAATTGATTTATATAGTATCAAATTTTATTAATGGCTATGCGCTCTCAATAATGTATGAAACGTTTTATTGATTAAAAGCATCTTCTGTTCTAATAATCGATCTTTTTTCATTAATACAGCCAAAGTATTATTATCTACCGTTGCCCGTACAATTTTTGGAATTTCTCGCAAATTTCCAGTTAAATTCCAATACATGACCATTGTAAGACCACAAAACATGAAAACAATGACTATACTTATAAATGTGATGTATTTCATGGTGTGTTTGTGTTACATAATCTTTTTATAGTCATGTCTGATTAAAAAAATCCCTTTCTTAATATAAAAGTTTCGTATAATTACTGGGTTAATTCCCTTGTAAATGGACGTGTATACCTTATCTTTTGTCGTATCTATATTTGTTGTTATTCTTTTGTATATAATTACTAAAAGAAAAGATCTTGAAAAAAATAAAGAAATGAGACGATTTCAATTGGAGTACTTTATTGTATATACATTAGCTTATTTTTCGGATTGGCTTAAAGGACCATATATTTATGCATTGTATGAATCTTACGATATCTCAGAAGAGAATATAGCCATATTATTTATCATTGGGTTTGTTTCATCTGGTTTATTCGGTCCTTTTGTGGGTTCATTGGCGGATATGTTTGGACGTAAAAATATGTCACTTGCATATTTTGTAATTTATATAATTGCTGCTATATGCACAGCGTTTGATAATTATAATATACTTATTTTTGGAAGATTTTTGAGCGGTATTGCAACATCTTTATTATCCACTGTACTAGAGAGTTGGATGGTCTCTGAACACCATCGTCGAAAATATCCTCTTGAAGCCTTGGAGGACACATTTTCGACGTCCATTATCTTAAACTCGTGTTCTGCAATTTTAGCCGGTATTTTTGCACAAATTAGCGCCAACCAATTTGGTTATGTAGCACCATTTATGTTGTCATTGGCACCTCTAATTTCTGGCTTTATTTTATGTTATGTTTTATGGGAACCAGACACTGATAAAAGCGATAACCAAGTATCGAGTGTAGAAAAAGGATTAAAATCTATGAAAACAAATTTGTGGATTTTAGGGCTAACACAATCTGCATTTTTAGGAGGTATGTATGTTTTTGTGTTTTTATGGACTCCTGTTCTAAAAATAGATTCGGAAGTTCCTCATGGTGTTGTTTTCAGTACATTTATGGTCATGATAACCATTGGATCATTCATATTCAAAATACTGTCAAAATATATAGAATATTTACCTTGGTTGGTTTTAGGACTTGGTGGAATTTCATCTTTTATCACAGCTCTCTATATTAATAATGCAACAATTGCATTTTCGGCTTTTTTAGTATTCGAATTAGCGTGTGGTATCATGTTTCCAACGTATGCTTCATTACGGTCTATCTATATTCCCGAAGAAAACAGAGCCACAATTATGAACATCTATAGAATACCTCATAATATTTTTGTGGTTCTTATCCTCATCAACAAAAGGTTTATGCATTTACAAACTGTTTTTGTAATATGTTGTGGTACTCATTGTTTAGGCATGATATTGTGGTATTTTTTTAATCCAAATACTAAAATAAAAGACGGTAATGAATATCAACTTGGACAAATTAGAGACGAAGAAGAAGATTTCGGGGATATAGATGATGATTTAGAGTCTGATATTTCAGATGAAGAAGATATATTTTAGATGTATTTAAGTTATATAAAAATAAAATAGAATGGCCGCGGCGCCCGAAATTACATTTGATTATATGATGTCCGAACAATTCCTTGTAGATGTCGCCCAGAATAAAGTAGACATTAATGTGAAAATTTCAGATAAAACGGCGCTTATGTTTACCATTGAAATGTTGAGCGGGCGCGTCAAATCAAACAATTTTTATGAACACGCCAAAAAACTCATAAAACTTGGTTCTGATTTAGAGGCGCGAAATAACCATGGGTGCATGCCAATACACTATGCATGTAGGGCCGGTTCTGTCGGCGTCCTTAAATTAATTTTAGATGTGGTTGCCAGTTGGCCGAAGCAAAAGCGCCTTGATTACATCAATGACAATGGGTCTAGCTCAACGCCATTGTATTATACATGTGAAAAAGGTCACCGAAAAATGACACAAATGCTTATCAATGCGGGTGTTGATATTGAAAAGAGGACGGGCCGGGAAAAAATGCCCGCGGTCTATTATGCGGCAATGCGTGGACATTTAAGAATTGTTAAAAAATTCCCAATGGAAATGCTTCGTAAATTCTATCAACCACTCGATTTTAAGGGAAGGGCGAAGTCGATTCTTTTAGGGGCAGTGTATGGCAATGAAATAGCTGTTGTGGATTGGCTATTGTGGAAAAAAGTCCCCGTAACTATTGGTGGGCAAAAGCCGATACAGCCCATTGATGTGGCTGCCGAGCTGGAGGACATGTATGGGACAAGTATTTTTAAAATACTTGTCCCATACATGTCCGACATAGAAATGACGAATAAACTTGCAGGTTGGATATTTGATGGGCGAATAGAATTATTCGAAATTGTTATCGTCCAATTTTACAAAAGACATCTAGAAATACCCGCCTGGACACAACAGGCGAATTTTCTCATCTGTGCCATTGGAGTGAGGACAGCTAGTGCTCGAAGGGACACCGAAGAAACCATCAATAAAACGCACATTGCGTTTGCTCTCATTGACCGGGGGGAACCATTAAATCCGCCACTCGTGGAGAACAAAAACCCGTGGTCAATCCATTCTCCGCTAACGATGGCTATTACAACTCAAAACTTGAGAATTGTCCGTTATATGTTGGAAAAAGGCGCCGACCCAAATTTGGGTTTAGGGTTCCGGCCTTTGGGCGCTCTCGCATATCAAATATATCCCAGCATCAGTCATCGCAATAATCCTGACGCCGAGACACGCTGGCAGCATGCCTGGAACCTAATGAAACTTTGCCTTGATTATGGTGCTGACCCGGATGAAATCGCTGATCCCAGATGGACAACAAGGACTCTTGCTGACTACGCAGATGAGGGTCTTTTCACATGTATGATTTACAAATCATATCTTCATGTTAATCGTCGAGACGAAGAAGAAAAAGCCCTTCGAACAGAAATATTCAGAGAGTTTGTTAAAAGAGGACTTGGATTCAAGGTGGAATGGCTCAATACGCGCGATAAACCTTCTAAACTTGTCACCGGATTATTAACAGGCAGTAGTCTATGGTCGGGAGCCAAATACGACGAAGAGGATGAAGTATATGTAATAGACCAAGAAATTGTGGCGACAAGATGCCCGTCAGGTTGTCAGTTTTATGGATGTGAACATACAGAAACACCCATACGATTAAATACAGAGGGATGTAAACATATTTTTTGTGCTGGTCATGTCCGCAAATTGATCGAAATGAATAAAAAAATAAATAGAGAACGCAGACACGGTGGAGGCAATCAATTGGCATTAAAATGCCCAGTTTGTAGGGCCGATGTTAAAGATTTTCAGTTAATGTCTAGTAAACAAGTAAGAAATTGGTTAGAAATACAAAAGAAAATTACAGAATCAGAGGAAAAAGAATCGAACGATTTGAAAGGACCAAACAAAGAATTAAAGGCAGCGTTTCATACTTTTATAACTGAAAAACAAGCAAAAATGGAAGAAATAAAACAACTTGAAGAACGAGTTGCAACAATTAAACAAGAATTTGAAGAAAATTTTAAAAAAGAAGAAGAGGAAAAAATAAAACCATTGAGAACACTAAAAAAGACCATTCAAGATCAAGCTAGAAAACAAAGGAAAGAACTTAGAGATAAACAATTTTGGAATAAAATATCCATTAAGTTTTAAGTTTATTTAAATAAAAATGTTTTACGGAATGCAGGAGATGCTCTTATGCAATCTTTTACTGAAGAACCAACTTCATATACAATACACTTCTTTTTAGCACGAGTTATTGCAGTGTATAACCTTTCCCTTTTATCTCCCCAAGAAGAGGTTGCTTTGTAAATAACTTTTTTATATTCAGACCCTTGCGCCTTATTCACAGTTAATGCATATGCAGGTCGTATAGTAATATCGTCCTCTATCAAATTGTATTCAACCGGTCTATCAAAATGAACCAAAACAACAGCACCATTCTGCCGAATGTCGAACACTGTTCCTATTTCTCCATTTGCCACTTGCAATTCAATTGTTTTTTCATCGCTATTCGGAAGACCAACTTCATGGTATTTGTTCACAGTATTGATCACAGAATCACCAATGCCAAATCGCCAATTTTCATATCTCCACTTACCATTCGAATAATCCATATTGACAGGCATAGAGGATTGATTTGAACGTATTGGATTACAAATTTCTCTCAATGGATAATTCAACTTGGAAACTTCCACATTTGTATTGCATAATACGATTGGCATTGTTTCTTCGTTGTCGTAAATAGATTTTGTAGCATCAATAATTTCTTGGTCATTTGTATGTTTTCTTATGATAAACGATTCTTCCGATTGGTCCAAAGATTCAATACCATTCCGAATTTTTTGACCATTCGATGAAATAAAAGATGTAGCCGAAGATCTGTAAATTTTTTCAAGTGTTACTTTTGGAAAAGAAGAGTTGCACAAATCTTTGAACAATTGCCCTGGTCCTACTGAAGTCAATTGCGCTACATCGCCCACAAATATAATTTTTTTGAATGACAAACGAAGAAACAAACGTGCTAAAATTTCTGGTTCTTGCATAGATTGTTCATCCAATAACAACACGCTTGCACTTGGAGGTTCTTGCATATAAACTAACCGATGCACTGTATAGGCTTTTACATTCGTGACTTCGGCCATCCTCTGGGCCGCTTTACCAGTTGGGGCAGCACAAAGTACATTATACTTTAAACTTTTGACAATCTCAGAACAAACTGTTGTTTTACCAGTTCCAGCGCCGCCGTTTAGAATGAAAATAGGATTCATACATGCTTCAACGACGCCCCTGTGCTGTTTTTGATCCAATATTGCGTCTTCGGGAGGAGGAGTCCAAGCTGGCTGCTGTGTATCTTCCATGTCATTCAAATATTTTTCAATGAAAGATTCAATATCAGAAAACCGTGTCAATGTCACATGGTTATTTTTAATCACACATGGCCAACTTGGTTCAATGGGTACTGAATCAATCATGAATTGTGATAAAGGCATCCAATAAGAACCTGATGATTTCATATATGTGTGAATCTTATGAATAGCAGCCGCTCGTTTCGCACGAGGATCTGAAGATGTTAACTTTAAATCTTGCATAATACATTCTACCATCTTACGACGGGTCGATACCTTGGTTGATTTTAAGAATTCTGCCCTTCTTTCATTGTTAAACGTAAAAGAATCAAACTCCGTATCATATAAAATGCGCCAAGGATCATGCACTGCAAACTTCATAAACTCGACAATATTTTCTTTCCATTTAATAACATAAGAAAGCTTTTTATCGTCCATATAAGCATGCAACTTTGGAAAATGCTTCGATAATTTATGAGACATGGACAATTCATTACGAGCAGATTCATAAGCTGCATAAATACGATCCAGTTTTTTACGACCAATCTTTTGAATAGACATCAACTCTGCAGAATGACGATGCTTCAATGCGTTTAAGAGTTCCGAAACTTTTTTAAACTTTGAAAACAACGCGATTCGATCTGTATAATTTATACCAGCCTTTTTTAGTTCATACATCATGATATGAACGTGTCTAGACACAGGGATACCTTTGAAAGATAGTTTTTTCTCACCAGAACGCTGACGCTTAAATGTCAAATTACCTTTAAAAACTTGACCAGACACCAAAGTATCCGACTGGCAGCCGAATTTTCCCCCAAGAGAACCCGTTCGGTCGCCACAACGATACTCAACAAGAGCCCAGTCCTCTCCCCGTGTCAAAATAACCTTTGTTATTTCTATACGAACCATTTATAAGTGTTTAAAATAATATAGTGTATTCATTAATAATTTACTTATGTTTTAATTATTCTACCAAGACCTCATATCCTTGTTTGTAAATTTATGCCGGTTGGCCCGGCCGGGATTGCCACGATGGCGCTTGTACTGCTTGAAAATGCGCTTAGTGTGTGCACGGGGCGGAAACGCTTTCTTTTTGACACCTTCCGGTGCCGTGTGTGTATATCCAAATGCAAAATACATGAGGACGCGTGCGTTGATGGTGTTCATTGTAGGGTTCGACATTTAGAAGATGGTCTTATATTATTTAGAGTGTTGGTCTTTATTTTTTTTTAGAGAATTCTTAAAAAATTTCAAGACATTCTTAAAAAATTTCAAGACATTCTTAAAAAATTTCAAGAACTTGTTAAAAAATTTCAAGACATTCTTAAAAAATTTCAAGAACTTGTTAAAAAATTTCAAGAACTTGTTAAAAAATTTCAAGAACTTGTTAAAAAATTTCAAGAACTTGTTAAAAAATTTCAAGAACTTGTTAAAAAATTTCAAGAACTTGTTAAAAAATTTCAAGACATTCTTAAAAAAATGAAAGAAACTATTTAATAGAAATTATAAAATCTATATGTATTATTTTTTAATATTCAATGCCTTCTCAGTGTACTTTGCTTCTCAAGTTCTCCAAGAATCTTCATTTATAAATTCCAAATCTCATAATAGCGTGACTCAATACAATATTACATATAATGCATTATATAGTATTCTAGTTGTTTTGGGTCTTCACCAGCTCCAATCTATATTGTTGAATAAAAAACGTCAAAAAATATTATATACCTTATGTTGTCATATAGGAGCTATAACATTTGGCATTGCCGGCGAATATGGACCTTTAAGAGATTTCGCACTTACGCCTGGTTTCTGGGAACGTTTACCGTTAAAAGGAAAGATTATTATATGTGTATTAGCTTCCGTTATTGCAACACTTGTTTTGACTCAAGGATTACGAGCTAAAAAAAGAAAGAAGTGTTATAAGCAATGGTTTCCATGGATTGGCCTTGTAATTACTTGGTTTGTTTTATGGGTGACTGTTCTTAAAACGCATAAATATGTTCATGTTCATCATGCCCTTTTTGCGGGATTTTTTTCGTGTTGGTTTTCTGATTTTACGTCTATATTAGATATTATTGTAAATGCAATTTTGACTGGTATTGTCATAGAAGGAATTGATTTTTATGGTATTGGTGAACTTACATTGTTTATATTTTCGCCAGATGTTAAAATATATTCTGATGGCATACATTTGGCATGGTTATTAACATTTATATGCTTGATATGGACCATTATAAAAAGTAAACCTAATAAATTATAATCTTTTTTTGGGCACCATATAATTTCCATAAAGTTTTGTTAACCGTTCTTTGGAATCGTTTAAACATCTAGTTTTCAAATGGTGCCAGTCACATAGACAATCTCCTGTGTCGAAATAGGCCTCGTCATAAACACTAACAATTAAATCTACATTTACCCCCGGCCTTTTTATTTTGAAGCCACCATAATTCGCTTTTACAATATGTTCATTCTGGAATACGGGATCTTCTTTAATAATTTCGACCCATTCTTCCCTAGTATGACCACAAACAACGGCTTTGCCATCAGGCATAATGGTTTCAGATATATCGATGTTTTTAAGTTCAGGACATGGTTTATGTTGATTTAGATATACTGGGTAAATAACATCTATATCTTTATCCCATGGAATTAATCCACCATGTCGTACACTACCTAACAATGCGCCATCTTCTAACCAAAAAACAACCCCGTGATCTAACCATTTCTTAATTAAACGAATATAAGGATTAGCTTTAGGTGCCGCCGCCGGTTGCATAGTATATGAACCTACCCATGGACATGATGGTATTTGTTTTCGAATGGGTCTGCCCATGGCTGCCCATTTCGCTCCATTTCGCTCCACTCTCCTAAGAGTTCCTTTTTGCTTACTTGAATATTCCAAAGGGGTCATTCCTGGACTTTCTTCCAATTCTTTTATCCAATATGTAACATAATCCCCCCAACATGTCGTATTTACTTCTATATGTTTTAGATAATAAAAATCAAAATATAATTTTATATCTGTCGTGTCTACTTGACAAGGGGTACCTTTTAGAAAACTTTGACATGTGCCTAAACAAGTAGTCAACCCCTTACAATCAGATTCTTTACATGTCGAAGCTCTTAATGCTAGCAAGCCTATAGTCAATGATATCATATATATTATATTAATATAATATATATGATATTATTGATGTTTAATTGGATTATTCTGGCAACGCGGGTACAAGAGGTTCTGCCCTTTGAATTGGTATCACCATTTTTTGAAAACGTTTCCACTCTTTGATAGCCTTTCTTTTAGCAGATAACCTCGAATGTAATCCCAGATCTATATCTTCGTGTTTTTCATACCAAAATATAGCTTTCCAATATGCATCTCTATCTTCTGTCTTCCATAAGTAATCACTCATAACGGTCCTTTGACCAAAAGAATAAATATGTTCTACAGCTTCTTTAATAGATGCGGATTTGACACTATTACCTTTTAACATTAAAAAATCATCAAAAGACATCAGTCCAACCCCCATACTATTTATAATTCTTTTTAGTTCCGGGAAATTTCTTTAGAATTTAAAAAATTCTAGGAACTATTTAAATACAAGTCTATATAGTTAACATGTTTAGCCAACACGTCTATACAAAAACTATGTCTGGCGGCGGACCACCACCAGTAAATGCCTCTTTAATAGCCCGAATGGCTTCAGAAAGGTTCGCCGTGACGTTTTGTGAGGCAACGGTGCATGCAGGAGGCGTTGGGCAGGATGCTTCTGGTAAAATGGCCCCAGAAGGTCTTTCACCTTCCGAGCTTGAAACAATTGCAACTGGAATTAATATGGTCGGGGGGGAAGCCGAAATTGTTCCTCTTTCTACATGTGGATGGTCGCCTCCTGCCTCTGGAAAATGGACATCAAAAGTAAAAGAACACCCCGGAGAACGTTCTGTGGCCGATTTAGATGCTTCTGTGCTTATTTGGAGACGTGGTGCTGATTTTATCCTTGGTCAACATGGGATTGAGAATGGTGCGAATCATTTGTTTGAGGAGCAGTGTTCTTTCCCTTATGATCGTATGTATGAAAACGTTCGCCAGCATAAGATGCTGAAGAAGAACGCGCGTTATAACATCGAATTTGGCGACGTTGGGCAGCAACAGGGCTTTCCAAGTATCGGGGCGGCTGTTCCAGACATTAATGACCCAGAATTTGAGGCGAAGATGGCGGCATATCAAGACAAGGTATCTTCTTATAACTTTGTTGACCCAAGAACAATGAAGCCGTTTATCAACCCTATGGGTGGCAAGCAGGTGAATCCTGCCCGTAAAAACGAGTGGCTTCCCTATGCACAGGCTTTTACGCCACCAGAGCCAGTTAAATACTTCCAAACGACCCGTGAAAGTGATTGCACTTCAACCGTGAAAGCATTTGGCGAATTGCCGTTGTTGTCCATGATTCGAGAAGATTTGGGCAAATTGTCATCCAAAACCGTTGACCTATCGGGTGAAGGAAATCATTATTTCGGTCCAAACTCGAATATCAATTACCATGGCGATCAGGAACGGAAGATTATTATTTGTCTCTGTTTGGGAAAATCGACTGAATTGGTGTATCAGTGTCGTTTCCCTGAGCCCGATGCCGCCATAAAACAGCGGTTAGCGGCAACTTTGAGGGCGAATCACGGCGATATTTATTTCATGTCTGAAAAGGCCGGAGGTTATGATTGGAAGTTTGGACGCAATCAATGGCCTGAACCTAGGTTTGTACATGGCGCGGCCTTTGAAAAACGTACATTGGATAGTTTCATGGATAAGAAAGTATCTAAAAAACAACGTAAAAAATAATTAAAAATGTTTTTATTGTTCTAAATCGTACAGGTCTTGTAATGATTGTATTTGTTCACCGTTTGGTAATAGGTGGTCTGGACTATTAAAAAGATAACTCATATCCCATAATATAGTTTTATACATTTGGTGGCGCGCTTCTAACCATTGTTTGTCAGCTTTATTGAATTCAAAAAAAAGTGATACCCCCCGACTCTCACAGTATTTCTTCCATTCTACAAACATGTTGTATATTCTCCCATGCTCTGGCAAACATTCTTCCAGTTGTTCTGCTGTAATTTCAACGTATTCTGGATGACCCGCTGGCAAATAATGAAGTCCAATATCTTTTACCACTGGACCTTCTCTGGTCATAACGGGAATTTTCTTGTATTTTTTGTTCCAAAGCCCAATAACAGGGATAGTGTTCCACCAGTCATATCGCCCGTGTTTACCTGTTTGTTTTGCATAGCCATTAATTTCAAACATGTGGTCTCCTGCTCCAGAACTAATCATTCCTGAAATAACACACTGATTATCTTTTTCGATATCAAAAATGCGTTTTTTCGCTCCTTTGTCTGCCGCAGTAGGGCGATGGTTTGTGGTAATGTATCCAATAGGTGGTGGCAATCTAGCTTTCCTATATAGAAATTGTGTAAAAAAGTAAGTTTGATCAGACCATCTGGCAATGGCCGCGTTTACAGTTGCTTCTAGTGTTTTGTATTGTTTTTTATCTTTATCAGAACCTGTCAAATGTGCGCGCCTATTTTTATTGATATCGCGTTGTGTTTCATTCGGCAATTTTCTATTTCTTTGTTCCTTTTTAAATTTTTCGTACATGGTTGGATCTATTGTATGGGGCCATTCGTTCCATTCTTTTAAGAATTGTTCCTCTGTTTTATTGTTTTTTTCGACTTCTAGCCTTTTTACATTATTAAAAAAACTTTGGAGAGTCTCAGTTTCTTCCAATGGAGTACACCATTTCTTTGCCCTAAATTTAGTATAATCGTCTATACGTTTAAGGTCACCCGTCCCGATTCTTTTATATCTGAACAGGAACCATTTGTTGGTATTGCTTTCTCTTTTTAAAATGCCATACTGATACTCCTCTTTATTTGTTGTCATTTGAACTTTCCAAATTTTAAATGACAAATGGGGTTTAATAACTTTTTTAGAAGATTCGTCTAAATGTTCCTTTAAAGTCGCAGGCCACCACGTCTGAGTCCCGGTATCCCAAAATATAGATTTTCCATTATTAGTGTCATCAATGTCGGGTGGTGTTTTGCTAGGTTTGTTATTTAATGCAAATGCATTTTCCAAAGCCAATTTTTGTGACAAATCATAGCTAGGTCCCAACATTCTAGTCCTCCGTCTTCTTGGTTTATCATCATTTTTCGATGCACTTCCTTTATGGACATATTTATGAAATGATGACATTATGTTAATCAATTTAGAACTTATATATGACAAAAATGAAATGTTTATTTTAAATACATGAGTGCTTTTTCATATACGGTAAAAGATAGAGAATTGACAATCACAGATCTTATAGCTGTGATTCTAAATCCTGTCCACAAACGCCCCTCCGAAAAAGCTTTTTCAAAAGTAATTTGCTTAGACAATTGTCTTGTTTTTATGGTATCTAATGGAAAACTTAAAGTCCAATTTGCTAGACCTGCCATCCCACCGGCTATAAAACTCCCGTAATCATCTCTAAGTGCATGATATGTAGAAAAATAAGCAGCCGTTGCTATTGTTTCTTTTCCAAAAGTAGCTCCTAGGCCCTTTATTCCTTTAAACATTTTAAGTCCTTCCAAAGGTTGTCCTGTTTGTTTTCTTATAGTAAACATATCTATTCCATAAACGATCGGAGCGATGACTGCGCCTGTAAATATTCCGGATAATACATAACTATTTGTATGTTGATACGTTCTATCCTTTAATGGAAAAATAATCATATTAAATCCAATTGAAGAAAAAAATGGATATTTGACTCCTCTATAATATCTTTTAAAGGGCAATGGAAACCATTTTTGATTATTTTGTTGGAGACATTTGACGGTTAAAAATGGAAATCCGATAATTGTTTCTGACCAACCTGCAGCTGCTCCTGCAGCAAAGTCCATAATAACTTTCTTTTTGTTTATTTATACACTTTTCTATATTTTTAAAAAAAAATCAATAAAATGACACATATGTGTTTTTAAAGTATAAAATTGAATATAATGCTCATAAAAAAAATGTTACTCTTCTCTGATCTACATTTATCGCCAAAAACATTCGAGACGTCGATGGCTGTTTTAAGACGTGTCCATAAAGAAGCGGTTTCTAAGAATATAACGATAGGGTTTTTGGGCGATTTCTTTGATCATGTATATAATAAAGGAACATTACCCGTTGATATTCTTAACGATTTGTTGCGTTTTTTCGCGGACGAATGGACCGTCCCGATGATCATGATTCCTGGAAACCACGATTATTTTGATGCTTCCGAAACAGAACACGGTCTTACACCGTTCAAATATGCTTCAAAACATATCACCGTAATTGACGAACCAGTTGTGGTGGACCAATGTTTGTGGATGCCTTGGAGAAGGGATCCGATCCAATGTAAACACATTATAGATGCTTATCCAAATGTAAAGGCTATTTTTGGTCATTTTGATATAATAGGGTTTAAATTAAATGCAAAAAAAATATCTTCAGAAGGGTTGTCTGTGAATATGTTTCCTAAAGATATACCTATTTATACGGGCCATTACCACACGCCCCAAACACATGACAATATTAGGTATTTGGGGTCGCCTTATCAATTAACACTCTCAGAGGCGGAAGATAAAAAGGGACTGGTTCTTTTAAATAGTGAAAAGACATTTATAGGAACTATACCTATATCAATCGGGCCAAAATTATATAAATGGAACCAAAAAACGTTTTTAAACAGGCATGTCGAATTGAATTCAAATGATCGAGTTTCTGTACCAGAAGACGAATCTACCGTTATTTTGATATCAGAAGTTCGTAAAAGAGGTGTTGTTGTACAAATAAAACGAGAAATTAAAATGGAACCATCAAGGATTGCGAAATCAGAACATTTAACCGAAACAGAATTACTAAGGAAATTTGCTCAAATCCAAGGTATTGATTGTCATTCTGAATCTTTTAAGCTTATGTATAGAAGATTGAAAATGAAAATGACTACTGGTAAAATACAAACACGGGTGAATAATGTAGTTCCACATAAAATGAATATTACGGGATTTGGTCCATTTATTGGTCCTTTAACGATTGCTTTGAATGGCCAAGGATTTACTTTAGTGTCTGGTGCAGATTCAGAAACAAGTGGTTCGAATGGCACAGGTAAATCTATGATTACAGCAGGTGCAATGTTATGGGTATGTACTGGTCTTTTGGATGGTCGATGTGGTATGACATTTGAGAATGGTTCATCTGTGATTCATAGTGGTCATTCATTTGCTTCTGTTACTTTATCCGGTGTTTCTGAAAATAAATATTTCGAAATAACCCGTACTATTTCGGCTCAGCCTAAAAAGCATACTATAGAAGTAAAATTAGATGGCGAAAACATAACTCGTTCGACAATTACAGCGACACAGAGAGCGATTGCGTCTGATATATTTGGATTAAATGTATCTGGGTCGGAATTGTGGAATTGGTTACTTCGTCACTGTTGTTGGTCGCAACAATCCGTTGTTCGTTTTTGTAATGCGAATGACTCGCAAGCGAAAAAAGAAATACAAACGTTAGCCAATATGGATTTATGGGTGGCTTTATCATCATGGGCCAAAGAAGAATTCAAAAAAACTAAACAAAATGTTGAGTGTCTTGAAATTGAAGTGAATCGCTTAAATATTGAATTAAAAAAAGCAATTGAACACCATAGTCATCAAGTTCGAATATCATATGAATGGCAAATTGGACAGTTAAGACGTATTGAAAAAAATCAAAAAGACATTGATTTGATGCAAGCGTCTGTGGATCGTGCTGAATTGCCATCTTCAAAACCAACACCGCCAAATTCGTACACATTGAAATCTTTTCAAAGGAATCTTAGAGATGCAAGAGATTGTCTTATCAGATCTAAAACGCGCCTAAAAAGTATACAAGATACATTGCCAAATAATTGGGAAATAAAACAACATCAAAAGTTTGAAAAAATAGTCTATATAGATATAGAACGCCTTGAACAACGTGTAGATCAATGTAAAACAACTATGGCTGCTAGACGTGCCCAAATGTCAATGCACCGCGAGCAATACGAAACATTTAAAAATAAAGGCACGTGTTCTGCTTGTCGCCGTCCTTTTGATGACGATCCAAATCGCCATGAACACCTTTTAAAGTTTCATCAAACATTAGAAACATCAAGAACCCAACATACAAAGTCTGTTTCTACATGGAAACACGCTGTTCGAGAATTGCAGCTCAAAAAAAGATCATTCAAAGATTATACTGAACATTTGAATATTATTGAAAAGGTAAACACCATATGCCATATTCAAAAAGAAATAACACAAACGAATATAGAAGAACTAAAATCGACCATTCAATCTTTGGTAGAGACGTATGAAAAAGATAATAAAGCATACATAGAATACCAACAAAATGAACGGGTGCGCGATGATCTAAATGGGGCACTGGGTGTATTAATAAGAATTCAAGAGGAATTATCATTAGAACAAAACCCACACAATATTTCAGAAACGGATATTGATATATTGCGGAAAGGTCTACAAGAAAAAGAAAACGAAGTTTCTTTTAAGAGAATTTATCATCAAAGGTTGAAACAAATTGTAAAATGGTCAGGTCCAAGGGGTATACAAACATATGTAATGGAACACTGTGTTCAAAAATTAGCAGGGATGATTACATTTTGGCTCCAGCGTTTTTTTGGCCCCGATGCCAGACTAAATTGTTCTTTTGATACAAAAGAAAGATTACAGCGTCAGGTGATTGTGCCTGGGTTTACTGGCGTTATGTCAGGTGGACAGTGGCGACGCGTAGAATTAGCTTCTTTTATGGCTTGGAGATCGGTGAAATCTAATCAATTGCCCTTATTGATTATGGACGAATGTTGTACATCTATGGATAAACTTGGCATACGTCAAGTACAAGAAACATTAAGGGAATGGTGCGAAGAAGATTCATCAAGAACTTGTTATTTTATTACACACGAACCAGGTCAACATAGAGACACATCTATTTATCAAAATCATATGCAAATTCAACGGAAAAGGGGAAGGTCTTCTTTAGTAGATATTCATCCTTATAAAAAACAAAGAAAATAATAGTATAAATGGTGTTTTAATAAAAAAAAAGAATGGACGTTTATTCATACAGATATACATGTAAAAATTGGTATTGGTATACATCAACTGGGATACGTAATTTCTATTCAGATTCCGAATTATCACCTGAAAAAGCTGTATTGGCTGCAAAAATGGATGCCGAGCGTACACACAGTAGTTCTGAATGCGATGTACAATTACTTCAGAAATTTAAAATGACAGTGACTGATGTGGAAACATTTCCCGCGATGGCGGCACAACCTTTGTATCAAATACACGAAAAGAATTAAAGTCGGTCTTCGAAATCTTCACCACCATACTCTATTTCTATATCTAAAGGTATTCTTTCTGGTTCTTTCGTCCATTCGTCATACATTTCAGTAACTTTTTTGAATATTCTATTTATAGAAACCCCTTTGCAACGTTTTGATGTGGCGTAAATAAGTAATGCAAATGAAACACATGGCAATGAAAATGCCAATAATATAGAACGTGTATATTTGTTAAAAACAATCAAACATGTCGATGTAATAGTACTCCCCCAAAAAAATACAATTTTGGACACAATGCCTGCTTCACAAAGAATATGTAATAGAATACATATGATCCAAACAATGCCTTCTGTAGTTGCAGATAAACATTTTGTTTTCTCTTCAAATAATTCAACCATTCTTAAAATAAACATGAGACATACTGGAACAGTAGATACATAATTTAACTCCTCTGAAGGCAATCGTATAGTCATATATTGTGCCATAACCCAAAAACTAATACATGTAAGGTGCACATGAGCAGACCATTCTTTTCCATTAAGCATAATAACATAACAGGCGCATGTACCAACTACTGTCACGATACCCGTCAATAAAAGTCCCGCAAAAAGTCCAATAACTATAATATTTGCTATTTCAAAGGCATCTGATAAAATAAGAATACTAAATGCTATATTGATACAAGACCATATAATAGTTTCCCATTTTTCATGTTGTTTCAGAGCATCTTGTCTCACTACTGTTTGTAATTGCAATAAAGATATCACTGATATAGATGCCATAGTACATATCAGTGATATAATTGGAATATATGCAAACCATGTATTATAAAGATATCCCAATAGAAACCAATTGTAACAAAATAAAATGTACAATACAAAAATAAAACGATCAAACAACATTGAATCATATATACACACTTAAATATGAAACTCTGTAAAAATTATAGAATATATTAATATTATTCTTTAATTATGTACATTATAACTTAAAACATCGTAAATGAATATTTTTGATCTTAAAAATGTGATTTTTGGAACTTTAAAATCCCCAATAGCTTATTTGAATGATCGTTTTCCAGATAAAGATACGAACCCAGATTCTGCCAGTGTTTATAATAATAGTGTTTATTTTAATTCTGGAGATAACGATTGGTATACACCGACCGACAACGTTGTATTAAAAAAATCTAATATCAATGGGTTTGTTTCCGAAGATCATAATTGTTCTTTTGAAGTTTCGAAAGATTGGCTGGCCAAAACAATGGAACAACTAAAAATTTGTGCGAAAATGGTATATGAAGAACAACTAAACACCTACATTTGTAATCAACATGCGTCCTTTGAATCGTTTTGGAACCGGTGTGGCAAACCAACGTCACAAATTAATGTTACCGAATATGCTTATTCTCGCAGAGGACGCCAAAAACAATTTATCAATATATATGATAACATTGGTAAAGAAATGACTGGTAAAATGAATATTGCATCTAAATCATCTGTTAAAATGGCTCTTCGGTGGGTATTTACAGTTTCGGGATCAGATCCAGATTCCATTCAGTATGGATTTCGCCCTTATATTAGTATTGGAATCCGTGTTTTTCAAATGGGCGAAACCCCATTCATGGTTGTTTCACCATGGTCTTGGTCGTCATTGGCTGTGGACACGATGTCATTTCCTATGTACAAATCATTTTTGGTAAAGACACCTGCCTTAAAAATTATATCCGCATTTGGTCCACAATTTAAGGTTGATTTATCTACTAAAGTAGAGTTTAAAAAAGCGATGGACGAATTTCATAGATTGATGGGAGTGGAAGCATGGGACGGTACGATTCAACTTAATACGTCAAAGAACGTGCGCGTCGGGGCCTTTGTGATCGCACGGATCTCCCCCACGGGAAACAACACTGACATACTGTGGCAGACTCAGAAGTTTCTACTGATGAACCCTCGGAATACCCCCGCCCAAATTGCTCCGTCTCAAAAAGAGAAGGTGACAGAGAAGGTGGACATGAAAAGGGATGCCGACAATATGGACAGTTCTTCTGTCTCAAAAACCAAGCGCCAATGCATTTCAAATGATACTGATGGCCACAACTCAACGTGATACGGGTCCACATTTTTTTAAAACAAACTGGACATTCCTCTACGTCAAAAAGAAGAGGATTAATCGTTTCGACGTTTAAACGAGAAACCATATATAGTTATTGAACAATTATAATGCAATAAATAGGTAAAATTGAAAACAATAAATATATGTGGTTTATTTTTGTATAGGAATATATAAACCAACAAATGGATGGAAAGTGGTCCCCAGTATCTTTATTTTTAGAAGAATTGGACCCCCCTGAAAAAAACGACTCCTTTGAAGATTGGTGGGAAAGTCAATGGATTCCACATTTTAATAAATGTCTATCAGGAGCAAAACATGTCTATATCATGGATTCTGCCCTAAAGGAATCAGAGACATTAGAGGAACTAAAAGAAAAAATATGCGAAAAATGTAAAGATCTTTGCTTTGACATAGAGTCATATATGGAAGTAGCATGGCATAGAGCTCAAAGGAAATTTTTATTAAAAATCAATGGTGATGAATAGGCGTGTCTTTATATTCATACACACCCTTCCATTGCCTTGTTTTTTTTATAGGTATCTCGGATTTTAATTTTTGTACACGTTTTCTCTTAGGGGGTTTTAAATGAGCTTCAGTCAACACTTTGGTTGAATCAGGCCTAGAAGCCAAAGAAATAGCTTGTAACAAAAGAGCAAACATTATATTTTATTATTCAAAATATAATACTAAATACAGTAAAAAATAGGTTTCGTGCAGAAGAAATTAAATATATATTTTCTCAAAACTATTGTCAGTGTATTTTAGGATAATATATGACGGTACTAGACTAAAATAATGTTTGGGACAACCTAAAAAAGCAAAAGAAATGTTTTTTTCGGAACAATAGACATCGCCACCCACCAAAGTAAATACAATACGAGGCAAACTAACTATATTAAATTGTTGTTCGGCACATTGTTCGACAGAAAGAACCAATTTCTCAAAGTACGATGTCTCTACTTTAGAACCATCTTGCATGCGCCAATATGGTTTAATGATTTCATTCTCTATACTATAACACACCACATTGCTATCTTTTGGGCGACCAACTACGAATAATACATTCGGATCGTACTGCTTACAACGCTGCAGAATATCCGGCATGTTTTCTATATCAGTCGTCATTCAATATCCAATAGTTAAATACTACACTTGAATTATCGTTTCAACCATTTCATATGTTTACGTCTCAAAGCTGCAAAGCTACCCCTTTTAACACGTTTTTTAGGCTTACCGACAAACCCCGGACCATATACAGTCTTCCAAAGTCCATTAGGCATGAGTTTCATATCAAACGCAAGTTTACCTTTGCTGTGGACAATAAGACGATTGAATTTAGACATATCATTAACCATTTACAAAGTTTGTATTAAAAACGATATTTGATATCTTTATTTTTTTTTAGGTTTTTTCTAAAAAAATCTAAAATATATTCTAATTCTTCTGTCGCTTCTTTATCTTTTTTATCATGATGTTTTAAAGAATGTGCCAATGCCCTCAAAGGATGCCGATGATCTTTACGTTGATATTCAAATACCATAGCCACACCGACCGCATGACCAATAATAGAAGCCATTAAAAACCCAAAGTTATTACTCGCCACAAATAATATAAACAATATATGACACAATTCATGCGAAACTCGATACAAAATAAGCCAATAGACATTCCTGTTTTTTTTCTCTTTAAGTAACAGTTCACGACGATATTGTCTAGAAGTCGTATCTAGTTTATGCTTCAATCCAATAAGACCAACATAAGCCAAAATAATAGTAAAGTATACGGCCACATTATCTGTATAGACGCCCAATACATCTATAGTCGTTTCAAATATATTTACATTGTCAGAATGCATGTTTAACTAAAAAAAAAGTCTTTAAATATTGTTTTTTGAAATATAAGTTAACACAATTTGAGTTTATTTGTGGCGACGGCGCCGCCCGCCATCGTGATCTGCAAGGTTGCGTCTGGCTTTTGCGGGCCCAATTTCATCAGAAGCGTCGTCTGTTTCCGTCGGTACCGGGATTTGGTGCTTTTTACAGTAATCTTGTAATAATTTCACCCAAGAAACACCGGGACCAAAAAATCCGGCGAATTTTTCTTTGGTGAGAAGTGAGGCTATAGTGGTGGTGGAATCTTGAACTTCATCTGACAAATGTTTAATAAATGTGTCATAGTATGTATATGTATCCTGGAAAACGCTTTTTACAAGCTCAGTTTTGATATTGCCTTGATTTTTTGGAAGTTCCGTACCAAAAACATGTGTAAACGCCAAGGTGACAGCTGCTTCGATTGTGTTACGCCGATTTTTATCCAGTCCAGTATTTCGAGAGCGGAGAGGGTTGATGTAACTTTGTCCCCATCGCCGACAAACTACCATGACGCCCTTCCTGAGGTCTTTTCGCAAATGGCCATCTACGATCACCCAATGTTGTTTTTTGCGCCAAGCACCGCAATATTCGGGCGAGGGGGATAACTTCTGTGATGCGCCGGTTTCTGCGTTACATTCCGCATGTTGAAACTGATGATACATTTAGTTTTTGTAATAACAAATAAATAGTGTCAAATGGCCAAATGTATATTGACACTATAAATATATATATATATGTTTATAAAAAATGTCTAGTTTTGTGCAATGGGTTTCTACGAAAGCTAATGAACTTGTAGATCCAGAACTTCGTCAAACAAATGCCGCCAAAAAATATTTAGATGAACATTACAAGATAAGTGAAAATGAATATGATATTGACATAAAAGATGTATTTCTATATGTGAATGAACATTACCCTCTTTCTTTACGTAAAAATGAAATTCAAAGACGAATGATCAATGCTGCTCAAAAGTATGATGATAAATACGGCGAAGATGCTGTTAGCGCATTGTATGACGCTGTTGGTAGAGAAACGACCGCCGCTACCAAAGATTACTTTGATTATATTTTTCGTAATGTTCCTATACTTTTTTTCAAATATGATACATTGTTTAGCGTATTTGCAGGTGATTTCCAATCTATTTTCCATATATTAAATGTGGAACAGCGCGTTCGTTATGCAGATAAAGCTTTAGCTGTTAATGGGTTTTTGATTAGGGATATTCCTACTGTCCGAAGGACTGAATCTATGTATAAATTAGCTGTGGAAACATATGGAATGGCTATACAGTATGTACCTCGTGATAAACGTACGCCAATAATGATTCATACCGCTATATTGGGTTCTGCTTATGCATTGGAGTTTTTGACGGAGAAACAACAGGTTGAATATTTTGAAGATTGTGTGTTGAATCCTGGATCTTTGGAGACAAATTGGCCCAGTGATTTGTGGTCGAAGCCGCCGCCATGGCTTCAAAAAATTTTCAAGAAAATAAAGCCTGAAACATTGTCAATATTGAAAAAAAAATGGCAGGAAAAAAAGGATGATGTCGAAAATAGATGGCATAGTGCTCACGCTTAGAGATATATTTTGTTACTTCAGATTACTCGGGCGTTGTGTTTGATTTGCTTCGTTTGGATAGGTGTTTATAATCAAATATGTTCCTACATCGGCAACCACCCTACCTGTGGAGGGCACGGTGACCTGCCAACCGAATATATCCGTATATACTGTATTCTTCTTCCACTTCCAGGATTTTTTCCATTTTATATAATGACAACAGTCTAAATTTTCTTTAGTTAAGTACCCCACCCGCATGTTTGTTTTCTTGCCCTTGTATCTTGAGTGTTTGTGTTTTCAAACGAGACATTATGTGAAATAATTTAGAACTTATATACTATCCTATACTATCCTATACTAAAGTGTACATATTTAAAAAATCTCTAAACATGGCCAATCCTAAATCATTATACTATCTAGACTGCAAAGCGGATACTAGTGTGTACAACTCTAAAAACGATCTGATTGGGGTAACAACGGGCTATGCAACGCGCCCCAATGGCACCAAGGGTTCGATTGGTGCCATTGAGATCGAATCAATTAGTGGACTTCTTTGGATAGAGGGTTACGGCGTGTTTGTATTTGGCATGGGTATTAAGTGGTTATATTAAGGATTAGCGCTTATGATTTTTTCAATGTTAATTTGTTTTGACCAGAACATGTTTGCTACGGGATGTTTTTCTATAGTGAATGGTATTTGATCATCGCAGGCTATTTCTAGAAAGGGTCGGAGTTTTACGGACTTTATTGTGGCTGGCTTTCCATACATTTGGGTTTTAATGTATTCGCCTAGTTCTGCTTTTAAATAGATGGTCACATCTACCGCTTTTGTAATGTCTATAGACCATTCGCCGTGCGTGTGTTTTTCCCATGAAACGGAAGGGTCCGACCATTTCATAGAAACGTTCATGGGTGTTTTGATTTCAAATCTGACCGTGGCTTCGGAACCGGGGTCAATAGTCCACACTAGATTGTTATAAGTGGGTCCATAGCTAATAAGGTGAAACCATTCTTTTAACCAATCGGTGATTGTGGCGGCGGACGTGTCTACGGATGCATTGACTTGGGCAGTCCCAATAGGTTGTAGTCTCATATGGAATTCAGTTGGTTTAAATGAAAAGGTGGAAGTGAGACCTGTACAATTTACAATGGTTAGTCTAGTAGAACAATTTAAAATTGACATTAATAATAATTTTGTTGTTTAAATACTTCGTTTAAAAATCTAAATATAACGAATGGCCTGGAAGTTACGAATGTCCTCCACCGTAACAGTGTCTCTCTTTCCTAGTTCGGCACAGAAGGCCGCCCCACTAAAAACGCGCGTGATCTCCTGTTCTGTAGCGCTCTGAAGAGCGTGAATAGCATCGGCATTGAAACGAAGTCGGCCGTGAGAATGGTTCTGGGCCTCTTGAGTGACAATGCGCTTAAATGTGGTGGCCGGCAAAATAGGGGTAGTGCGTTCACGAAGTGTGTTAACTTCCTTAGCGTGGCGACGTTGTTTGCGGGTCATCTTGGGAGCTTTGACTGATAGTTTCTTTGTTTGGACTGGGACAGCTGACATTTTATTAATTTTTATCTGACCTTTATACCCCATTCCATAAAAAAACTTGGATTATGTGCAACATGTTCTAACTTTCTTCTTTGGTTCTAAAATTGATATAATTGGTAGTTTACAGGGATTTTCTAAATCCTGACGAACGTGTTGTTTTATACACTGTCCAAAAAAATTTTTAACAGATTTTGAATCTCTTGAACTACATTTTCCTGTTATTATATTCCAATTTTGCCTGGAATATGGAAACAGGACATCTTGCAAATCCTCATTATTTACTGTTGTAATATCTGATTTATTCCCCAAAATACCTACAATATTAGGACGGTCGGATTCTATTTTCCTTAACCAATAGTTAATATTTGAACGTGCTTTTGATAGATCATAAACTACTATAACAATATTTGACCCCCTTGTATATGCCGGTGTTAGCGAATGGAAACGTTCTGACCCCGCTGTGTCCCATAAAGTCATTTGTATCGTATAATTATCCAATTGATAGGTTTTTGTAAAAAAATCTATGCCAAGCGTTGTAGGCGTATTAAATACAGATCTATCTAAAAACGAATTTAAAATAGATGTTTTTCCTACATTATGATCACCTACAATAGTTAATTTTAATTTAATATTTGTTTTTTTCATATTATCTAAAAATAATACAGACCTAAATACTTGATTTCCACTGTGACCACGCCTTTGAAGCCAATTGTATGAATTCGGAGTCCCTAACTATAACTCTCGTCCAGTATTCACAATATCTAGCTGTTAAAAGTGTAGAAACGGATGTTCTTTTTATTCTGAAAGATTTATTTGGTTTTGACGATTCATAAAACCGTATGCTATCCATAGGGTGGCCATCTTCTTTACCAGTAAATCCAACACATGAACAATCTACTATGATTGTTTCTTTTGGTAATTCCGGTACAAGTTTCACCAATGCTTCTATGGTCGGGTCACATGTCCATGGTTTTGATCTTTTGTGTGTGTCTACTACTTTATATAATTTTCTTTCATCTATTCTTTGAATAATTTCTTGTGATTTTTTATGTTCTGTGTTAAATCTTAGATAATCTAGAACAGTATCATCATATTGACAAAATGTATCAATGTTATCTATGGATTTTTCCAAAGGAAGACCTGAAAATCTTAGGGCATCCGATACCATATGATGAATGGCTACTACTGCTGGATGTCTATACACAGTTGTATGCAACCGGTATCTGGTCTGGAATAAATTATAGATATCTTCGTATACTTTGTGATGATAACAAATATGTCCGTCAATAACTCTTGCAGCATTGATAATGCGCATAGTATCTGTGTCAAATCCGCCCTGAGATAGACCGCATGCTCTAGCATCTCTTTTAATATATTCCATCTTATCCACGTCCAGATGGTTCACTTGATTCGCGACAATTTCCCAGAAAAACCCCTCTTGTCCAACCCCTGGAGAAATTAGAGATTGAACAAAAGTAATTTCTTCAGGCGAATATTCAAATTCAGATTCTTTTAACAACGATGCTACAATAGTAACTGATCTATGCTCATGATGTGCCATCGGAGATGAACTTTCTGATAAAAAGACATCATCAAATAGATGCGAAAATGGACCATGGCCAACATCATGCAAAAGACCCGCCAATTGAACTAATACAATTTGACGTTCTGTAATATTCAATTCTGGGTGTTTCCGCTGTAAATTCTTCGCCAGATGACCTGCAAGATATGCCACTGAAATGGAATGTTCAAAACGTGTATGAGTTGCTCCTAACCAAACCCAATGTGCAGTTGCCAATTGTTTTAGACGTCTTAATCTTTGGAATTTTGTTTTGTTAATAATATCAATAATTTCTGGACCTAATTCATATTCTCTATGAACAGGGTCAAAAATAGTAGACCCTAACAAACGACGCCTCTTGTTCATTTTTTGTTCCAAAATTATATTAGACATTTCTTTTTTCACAGATGATCTAATTATATGGAAAAACAATATTTAAGTGCTGTATATAAAAATATAGCAATGGATATACATGTCCATACCCCCATTGAATTTGAAAAAATTCTAGATTATACATTTACCAATTCAATACAAATGACCAGACAAAGGATTAGTATCCAACAACTGTTGGACCAACAAAGCGAAGAGTCGTCCGAAGAAGATAAAAAACAATTAATAAGACATTTAACTATATATTCAAACCAAATTAAAACTGTCATTACAAATCTTAAAAATAAAAAGTTGACATCACAACCACGGTTTTCATGGTCTATAAATAACGAAACTATAGAAACGCCATGCTGGTTATTCGAAGCTATTATGCCAAGAGTCGTTAATTATAAGCTCAATTTAGATATTGGAAAAAAGATGGTCGAAAATGAAGAATATGTAGAGGCCAATAAATATTTCAAAGAAGCTTTGCGTTGCGTTAACGAATGTTATTTTTTAAATGAATCGTGGAAATGGAAAATGCCACATATGAACCATAAATTTATCTCCAGTCAGTGGCATCTAGCTCAAATACACAAAGTAAATGTTTTAATGCAGTTATCAACATTGTCAAGAGGTCAACAACAAGGTACTTCAGATAAAACGCTATATGTTTTATCTCAAAGAGCATTACATTATTCTGCTTTATCCTATATGGAATGGAAAGATCCACATACTGAAATACTCTTAAAAATGTCAGATGCATTTCGATATATGTATTCGGCAAATATATTATGGAACAATGGTCAATATGGCTCATCCATATATAGATTACAACGCTGGTTAAAGGGTCAAAAAATCGAAACAGATATCTTTAATAATTTTAAAGAAGAACTCGAAAAAATACCTTTTCTTTTACGAGAAAGAAAATATGTGAATGACTCTGCTTATTTCGAACCAATAAAACCAACTACTGAATTACCCAATTTAAAAAGTGTCATACACACGAAGAATATAAAGCACCCAGATACTCCCATCCTAAACGAAGATCTACCACAGGAGGATGTACAGTAAGATCAAGAGTTGATAGATCGTGAAGATAATCCATAATTCGAATTAAACCATTATTTAATTTCATATCGAATTGAAATACTCTTATATCTTGGGATAATGCCCACCTTCGTCGTATGGGAAACTCCCCACTGCCATTTAATATCAATATCCACTCTTTATTGGACCAGTCTTCCTCTATTTTTTCATATATCATAGATTTTTTTTGGTCATCATTTACTATTAATAAGAATAAATCAGTATGTTCATATAATGTTTCATTATTTGAGGTGAACCGTCCTCCAGAAGGTGTATCGTGAATCGTCATGGTAGGGAAATAATAAGGCGTTACCGCAATCGTTTTCAAATACGACGATGTAAATTTAGACCCAGATAACTGCTCACAAAAAGCAGTTTTTCCAGAACATGTCTTGCCCAATATGGTTACATTATACATTTATTAACAAAAAATCATATAAATAATGTTTTTTTTTAGTTACATTATGTATTTTCAAAAGTTATATTTTAATATAAGAGAAATAATAATATTCGTTAATTTAATCTTCTTCTGCAGGTTGTAAATAATCTTCGTGGACACACACATCCAATCCTTTCAATTCGTATTCACCTTTTTCTATAATGACTTTTTTGATTTCATATACTTTGCCTTCGTATAGAACTTTATCTCCTTGTTCATATGTTGGTTCAAAAAATGGCTCATTTAAATCAGATTCCTTAAATTCAGTTGAAAGTCCCTCCAAAACATAGGCCCACTTGCGTCTTAGAAATTTTTTAACTTTTCGAGGATAATCCTCATTCGATAATTGAACATATTCACCTTCCGCAAATTCTGGCTGTTCATGCTCTGTTATCTTATCTATAGCACATGTCGTTGTAGAACCATCAAAAATACTCTGTAATGAATATTTGCCATCCGAATGTCCAACAACTTTGTAGACGTTTTTATTAGGGAGAACACGAACTATAGAACCATTCTTTAATATTGCAATCCAATCAGAAAGATCATACTCTAATACTTCTTCGCCATTTTTCAATACATATGTACCATCCGGATGTCTTTCGGATATTATATGCTTTGCCCCCTGCCAATTAACAGACTGATTCTTTTTATATTTTGGCACAAAACCGTGAAGATCGCCTATATCGACGCTTTCGATAACATTTGAAGCATTTTCAACAGATGTTAATGTATAAACGTCATTTTTGCTTAAGGTAATTTCATATACGGATGGAGCAGACCCCAAGGTGACGTATGAACCAGTCTTAAAGTGTGAATCATCTTCGTCATCGGACGGTTCGTCTTCGTCATCTTCATCGTCATCTTCATCGTCGTCTTCGGTCTCTAATATTTCCCAAATAGCCGAAGGGCCTTCAAATCGAACCAATTTCCATATATTGCCATCTTTATCGGTGACTGTATCGCCTATTTCTTGGATATCGGATTCGCTAGAAAATACCACTTTATCTAATTGTCCCGCTGGTACTGTTATCGTTTTACCTATAACACCATCTAACGAAACATCATACGTTTCGTCCGAAACATTTTCTGTTATATTGTGCTTGACGATAGTTCCAACAGATGACGATGAACCAGAACCAATGACAATTACTTTTTCACCCGGACGAAACACAATCCTATCATCTAGGCCGTTGTCGTCATCTCTCAAAATATCTTCAAAAAAACTATGAGCATCCGCCTGTTCTTTTACATTAGGCGACGAAGACAAAATATCCTTTTTCTTACCCTCTTTGTTCACCGCCTCGTAAAAAAGTTTCATTGTACCTTTATCTTTCTTTTCCTTTCGACGAACAATGCGATATATCACATTTGTTTTTTTCTTCACATCTTTGACCAATATCCAATCGTCCAAATCCGATTCAGAAACACCGTTTACAGTAACTTTGCCATCTTCTGATTTCAAAGTATATCTAAAACGATTTTTATGCACTGTAAAATACCCATAATCATAAAATACCACATGTCCTTCTTCCAAAGATAATGGTTCCAAAGATGTTAATTGATCTGGGACGGCAGTAACATAAACACCTGGATTATCATCATATTCCACTTTATAATTACGATTATCGTAATCTATTTCTTCGATACGTCCTGGTTTTCCTAAAAGAACAATATCGTCATCTTCTTCGTATTCTGGATCCCAACGGTTGATTAAATCTTCTTGACGAATAGACCCAATAATAATTCCGTCTCTAGATTTCAGTGTATAATGAATACCATCCTCCGTAATATCTATTTTAGAAATTTTATATTCAACACCTCGCCAATCAACCTTTTCTTTTAATTCAAATTCAGTTTCAATTTCATCGTCCGATGATTCAGAATTTACGGAGGCATCTGATTCGTCATCTTGTTCCAATTTAGGAGTTATTACAGTAAACCAAACGTCCACTAAGAAATTTCTAGGTTCGTCTTTTTTACGTTTTGTCCATTCGCATATATACGTATGATCACTATCGCCATGATCCGTCACAACAGCTTCGCGCCCATTCAATATAACATGGTCTTCGAGATCAAATTGAGGATATTCAGGATATCTCCAATCATCCTCTTCCTCATTAAATTGGTAAATGTCGCCAGTGGGTAAATAAATAACTGATTTTACGCCGTCCATAGAAGGTGCATAACGGACAAGTTCGTATTTTGGATCTCCTTCCCACCGCATTTCGATTAATATCTGAGGTTGTAAATATTCAGGTTTATTTACAGATGTAACCTCGGATACATCGACACGTTCGCGTTCAATGGTTACAGTTGAAGATTTTATGCCTTTATTACTAACCACAAATGTCAAAGTACTTGCACCTATTTGACGAAGTTCTAATTCTTGAGGACCCTTTGCCAATAAACGAGTCAATTTGTTCGCTTTATATTTTTTCGAAGAAGGTTTTAATGTTACAAGGACCAAAGTTCCTTCCTTCAATATAGGTTTCTTGCGACTACGGCCACTTGATTTATGACAATCAGAACATTTACAATCGTGCCCATGTGCATTTCCAACATATATAGGTAGTTCGGGAACAGGTGATGGTGCAGTGGGAACAGGAGCTGGTGCGACAGGGGGTCTTTCATCTGGTTCAGGCATATCTTCGTCGGATGAATCAGGAACTACAAGTTGTCCACGATCTTCTGGCAAAGGTTTTCTCAAAATTTTCCAAAGTTTAGATAATGAATGATCACTCGGTTCCAACAACCCATGCAATTGTTGAACTAAAGTTTTAATAGTTTCATATCGACCACCAAAAGTCTCTGTATTGTACATTACAGTGAATAGGCTTTGTATTTGCTGTAAAAACGCACGTATTTGAGGATTTGGTCGATTACTCAAAAGTGCTGTCACTTTATTCAATTCTTTTCTTATTTTTCTCAGATGTTTCTTGGCCGGAGATCTCTCTTTTTTTTTCTTCTTTTTTTGACCACCATCGCCATCACGAGAACGTTTAGGTTCCGCATGTAAAAAAATTATAGGATCTTCCACCAATGTTTGAAACATAATCTATATCAAATATAATCTAATTTATAGGGGTATTTTATTATTTAATAAAAAACCATACTTAAGATATTCCACGTAAACAGTCAACAATGTTTAAGATATATACAGTAGCACCGGAAAACACATGGTTTGAATGGATGTTTTCTGGATATGAAGAGTGGGGAGGTGAACAACTATCAAAAGACGAGGCGCATTGGATGCCGCCTTTCTCAACAACCCCTTTAGAAGAACAATACAACTTTGTCAAATTACCAGAGAAGACCAGAATATCTTACAGTGGGGAGTACAGGCGAATGGCCGTACTAAATTCATACTACAGTGTTCAGTTGAAAGAAAGTCCCGAAGACGCGTTCGAAATCGAATTCGAAATGGTCTCTTGGCACGACGCACCAAATAGAATTCAATCTATGATACGATGTCCAACCAATAAGCAATTAATAGTGGAACCTTGTATTAATAAAGATTACAAATTTCGCGGAGAGTGGCCTACAAATTATTCAGAACATATCTTAAAAAAAACATCGTCCTCCAAAGAGGCGTATGGCAAATTTTGCTTTGATGTCGATTCTTAATAAAAATAATATATTTAATTGGTTTAAATATATTATAAATGTTTATTATACATATAAACAAAAATGCAATACCACATTATAAAGCTTTTGTTGAAAAAATTAAAGAAATGGATAGACGCCAACATCCAGAACAACAAAACCTATTGTCACCTGTATTGGAAAGAATAATACATCATAAACACGAAATTCGATGGGCAATAACATATGGATATGACCCCAAAGATATTAGAGCCACCGTACAGAATAATTTAAATAATCATATAGAAATGGAATTGAAATCACATGGATATTATCGTAAAAAGTGTCCATTAGACACTCCTAGTGTCAATAAACATTTTAACGAATTAGTATTAAAACAAATACAATTAGATTATTCCCAGTGGAGTTGGGAAAAAACATTACAAAGGTTTAATGATAAAATGAATGAAAATTAACTATAAATTATTTATATATATATATTTAACTATGGGTTGTTTATGCTCCACAAAAGTTAGCGAGAAGCCAATATTAGATATAACACAATATGAAAATAAAGATGAACCACTTATAAAACATGATCAATTATATACAATTGACCCAAATTATACATTTTACGAAAATACAAATGATATTTAGAATAATATAGAGGCTTTGCTAACAGGTATTTTAGCTGAAGTGTCTGTACGGTCATTGTGTTTGACTGGACCCATTACTATAATATTAATTACAGTCGCAATTAATAAATAGCCAGTAATAATCCCATCCATAATAAACAATGTGGCATCATCATCCCTAAAAAAAGTTACAAAAGACGCGCCTAGCATTATAGTAAAGGACAACCAGTTTCCCAAAGGCATTTTTAAAACCCATTTGTGCCAAGAAACGTATTCAGCACTGTATTTTTCAAATCCATATTCTGGATTTATCATAAACCACATATAATCTTCAATTAAAAATAAACTAGCCAACCAAAATGGCAAAGCCCAAGAAAACGATACCACCTTAAAAACCAATACAAATATCATCACATTCATAATAGCATGATACCAAGTAAAATGGGTTCCAAAAAAAGATGTTGTAGGTAATTTAGATGCCCAACCATTCTCTCCTTCTATCTGAACCTCGAGAGCAGACCATAAAGTACCAAACAATATAAAGAAACCCCCCTGATTAATATTTTCATCAATATTTTGAGTGGACATTACGCAAAAGAGTATAGACAACACAATTAAAAAAACATGTAACCCTTTGAACATAATACATGAAATAATAACCCATTTATACTTATATCTCTTGAAATTTTTTAACAAGTTCTTGAAATATTTGTAGAATTCTCTTGAAAATTTTTAACAAAGTCTTGAAATATTTTAACAAGTTCTTGAAATTTTTTAACAAATTCTTGAAATATTTGTAGAATTCTCTTGAAAATTTTTAACAAAGTCTTGAAATTTTTTAACAAAGTCTTGAAATTTTTTAACAAGTTCTTGAAATATTTGTAGAATTCTCTTGAAAATTTTTAACAAAGTCTTGAAATTTTTTAACAAGTTCTTGAAATTTTTTAACAAGTTCTTGAAATATTTGTAGAATTCTCTTGAAATTTTTTAACAAAGTCTTGAAATATTTTAACAAGTTCTTGAAATATTTTAACAAGTTCTTGAAATATTTGTAGAATTCTCTTGAAAATTTTTAACAAAGTCTTGAAATATTTTAACAAGTTCTTGAAATATTTTAACAAGTTCTTGAAATTTTTTAACAAGTTCTTGAAATATTTGTAGAATTCTCTTGAAATATTTTAACAAGTTCTTGAAATATTTTAACAATCTCTTGAAATATTTCCTGTCAAGAATTCCTTGAATTTTCTTGACAGGAAATATTTATAGAATGTTTAAGAAAGAATATATTTTAGGAACATTCATAAAGATTTTAAGTACAATACATATAAGCACAACATCATGTCAGCTCTCGCCACCTCCCCCTCCAAGAAAGCCAAGACGGCACACCAACCCACCGAGTCCAAGCCAATCCCATCTGGCGTTGGCATCGCAATTCGTTCAAAAGAACCATTGGCACTGGATGGAGAGTCCAAAACGCCCGGGAAGCCGCGAATCTGGGTGGAGGATGGTGACCGAACTCGGTTCGTACCAGAACTGAAAAGTGCATGGTCTGAACATTTTTTCAAGAAATGTCCTCATAATATTCCTCTCGTTTCTTTGGACTCTAATGGGGAATACGAACCTCTTTATGTCCCAACAGAGGCTATGGTGAGAGAGGAGGGCAAAACGTTCACGAAAGAGGAACAAGCGAGGGCGATGTTGGCACATGCTCTTTCAAAGAAGTGGGTGTGCAAGGATGTCTGGCCGAATCAAGAAGAGTGTCTTTCAGTATTACACCAAATTTCTTCTTTGAAAAAAGAAGATAAAAACGACGACAAGTCTGCGCAAAAACAAAAGGCGAAAGAGATTGCTTATGCTCTTTCGGACGATAGTGTCTTAAAATTCATCGATTTGTGCATTGATTTTACGAAAAGAGTTGAGAAAGGAGACGAGAATGGCCGGCCTTACCGTGTCACTGAAATTGTTCGCGGAAAAATTGAAAAGGGTATGAATCAGGAGGAGACGGCTATCAAGGAGGGACACGAAGAGTCTCGAGTGTCAAAACAATATTTGACAGAGCATTTGCGTTCTACAGGGCCTGTCAAATATATTTCACCGGCTAGTGGGCGCGTTTCTTGGAATGCAACCTATGAACTATTGATTGATGAAGGAGATATGGCTACTTTCTGGTCAACAGAGGGCGCAAGGCGCAAGGCCATGACCAATTGGTTTTGCCCGCTTGGTTATTATCAATTCCTTCCCGGAATCAGTGTGAATGGCATGGAGAATATTAAGGGACAGTGTGAAATGTCCAATGGGCGTTGGATTTCTGAAGAAAAAGCCCTTCTGATTTTGGATGCGGCATCTCTTAATATTCTTGGTCATGTGTTGACTCACTGAATCAATATTCTTCAGTATAAAAGTTGATCTATATCTCATTACTATGGCCGAATTATGTTGCTTCGAAATGTGTGGAGATTGCGATTGTGGAGATTTATGTTCAAATGTTTGTAGCATATTGCTGTGTTACCAATGTTTTCAAAATTGTGGGGATTGTAGTTGCCACTGTGGTAGTAAACCGAAAAGACATGCATATATGACGACTCCACAAAAAGAGCCAAAACAACAACAGATGTCGAGAGATGTGGAACTTGTGTTTTAGAAATACTATTTAAATATAATAACAAATCAATATGCAACCTTATATTTCATTAATTTTATATTGTTTAATTGTCACTATATTTTTGTATATATTATGGCAATGTGTGTTTATACCTATTCGAAAGCGTCACAAGGAAAAAATAAACAAATACATCGAAGTTATGGAAAAGGGAGCTTTCAAAACATTTTCCGAATCATCTTTGGTAGAAGTACCCTTATATGATAATGACGAAGAAAATGAATTTTTAGAGACTAAAGAATAATTTATATCAATTCGTCTACCCTTGCATATTCAATTTGATTTGTTTTTTTTGGACATAAACAACAACAACACAAAATGTACAAAATCTGTTTGATTCTTGTGTAACATTTTCGACAAGGTTCACATGTTAAACATCCAATAACATATTCAATAGCCCATATAACAAGAAGAAATGCTAAAATACCAGCGCCAATAAAAACATAGATCGCCCAATCTGGCAAATTATTTGTATCAACTATCATTTCAATCTATTTGTTTTAAATTTATACTAATATTTTACGTATGTCCTAAAATGCGCCCCATCTCCTACAAATGATTCAACATATTTATTTCCCACAGACAATTGTTTCAAAGAAGCAGCAACGACGTCCAAACCAGAAACTGTGAAAACATCTTCCAAAGGAGTCCAAGCTTCTCCACGAACAGTCAATGTATGCATAATACTTTGTAAAACATTTTTGACATTTTTGTACGAATTATGAACAGGAGCCGCTGCCGAAGAATAAGAAGAAGCTGGTGCCTCTAGTTCTGCTAGCTTGTCCAAATAGGGTTGTTTTTTTCGCGATGGTTTATCTTTACCGAAATTAAAATCGGTAAATCCAAGAGCTGTTAATTTTTCCTGGAGTTTTGCAATGGTCAATGATTTACTGCTTTTTGCAGGCGTACTTGGTACAGATGCATTTCCAGTAATATTCTTAAGTGCTCCCATGACAGAATCTGTTAAACTACCTTGTTTTAACAAAGAAAGATCCGCTACAAATTGTTTGACGGCTGCAATGAGCGGGGCCATCGTTTCTCTTGTTAATAATATAATTTTTCCGGAATGATCATACCATGATAAAAATATAGCTTCTTCGGATTGTGTTACGTCCATTTCTATAGCAATTTGAACTAAATATTTGACCCATAATTTGCGTCTATCCGTCGCAGTTTTTGCTGTACCTTGACCTCTCACTTCGGGATTTGCTACGGTTGCTTGAGATGTATAATGCCCATACATGGGTGATTTAATTTCAACAACCGCTTTTTTCCCATTAGCAATACAATAACCATCAGGTTGACATACAACATCAACACCACCAATCACAATCTCTTTGGAAGTAACGAAATCAGTTGAAGATCCGGCACTAACTTCGAGTGTATTCGACGCGTATCGTAAAACCTTACCCCTTGCAGAACCTTGTGTCACAACCACACCTACGGGAATGGTCGGGAGCGGTGCGGCCACTGAAATAGACCAACCTTCGGATGTTTTATGGGCAGAGGATACTGTGACACGAATACAGCCGTAGTTGGCTCTATATCTAGGCAATGTATATGGTATATCTTTAACCATATATCCTTCTTCACCTTTATGGCCTACGGGTCCAAAGAAAATAGAATGGGCAATCTTTAAGGCAGGTTGAACAACGGCACTTTTAAACGCATCTTCAGTAGAAATGTCGGGCGCCGCGGATAAAAGGCCAGAAAATTCATGTAAAAAATGTTCACCTACTTCCTCTTCCAACAACAAAAGTATAGATCTTTCTTTGAATGCGATATGAGACCCAGAGTCATTTAATGTTTTCTTTTCTAATTCTTTTACTACCATCTTGTTAAATAAATCTCTGTTTTCTTTAATAAGCCATGAACCATCTGAATATAGTCTTAGTAAATCTCCTTCAAGATATTCGAACCCTCTTGCAAAGCCATTTTGACCTCTCATATCTTTGATGCCTTTACATCTTGCCAAGTAATGTATACAATCATGTTCGCGAACATGTCCTCTTGGAAAAACGGTATTCAATAGAAATTCTCCAGGTTTTGTTTTTTTTCTAGGCATATTTGGAAAATTTTCAAAAAGACCGGCAATTCCTGAAGCAGATAAACGTTGCATAATATATTTTAAAAAAGTTCTTAAATACATCTTCTTTGTTTATAGACATTTTCTTAAATTTAAACAACATGAACCTTTTCCTGTTGGCCATCACTCTCAAAGAATGTGCCGCCGCGCATTGTGACAAGCACTGTATCAAAATGATTTTAGAACTGACTCAAATGCTCTATTCTGCCTGGTGGTTCGGTAGAGACGTATTTCCATTGCCAGAACTCGACCCGTTACCCAACGATCCATACCGACCCACACACCTGAATCATCCTGTTTCGGTATGGGTTCGAGCTGATCCTAAACATTATCAATGGACTCTAAACCTCGCATTTACACTCGTTGATGAGTACTACAAGCGCTACGGCAAGATTCACGCGTGTTGTGCTCATCTAGGGCGTCTACAGGCTCTCGGTGCCCCTGAAAATATCGGCATCGAGACGTATCGGGCGCCTGAAAACAAGCGCGCATACGAGGGTCTTCCTGATGGCATTTCTTATTTTGACTGTGCTATCAACGACGAATATTTCGATACATGTGCCGTATACACAAACGGCAAACTTAATGCTGTTGAAACGTATCGGAGATACTATTTGTGCAAACAAATAGAAATGAAATGGCGTTCTGGCGTCAAACCCAAATGGTATCAAAAAATAGCGGGGGACCAAGCTTCTTTATCTGGTGGTATGATTCTGCCCACACAACCCAACGTCCATTGACGTTGATAACGAAATTGGTGTTTTTTTAATTTTAACTGCCATTCATATTCCTTAAAATAATTAGTAGATACTATATCTCCAAAATCACGCGAAACAATTGGTTTCCAAACAACATTCGAATGATATACATTTAAAAGCGTTTTAGAAACAACTCCGAGTTCAGAAACAGATAAAAAAGATAAAATATTCATAATCATTTCATTTGGTAAATAATCCATCTGTAAAAATACTAATATATTTATACTCTATCAAACCACAAAACCACATACCAATCCATCGGACCCTCTTTGAATAGCGTCCGGTCCTGGCAACACAACCATGCCAGAATCATTATCGTCTAGTATTTGAAGCATTTCTCTCACCTTTTCAGTGCCAAAGAAAGCATGTGTTGCTACATCGTCGTTTTCAATACCATGGGATAGACCAATACATTCAACACCCTCAATAAAACACGATGGCTTGTTCAAAAGCAGTGAATAGATAGCCTCGCAACGTATATCATGACCATTCCCAATTTGATTAGGGAATACCCACTTGTCGCTCAATTTAATTGGATGATAAGGCGTTGCATGCAAATTGCCAATCTTTACGCATTTGGCATAGCCCCTCGGACACATTGTTTTAAGAACATATTGAACAACAGCCACTGAACCGTCCGGAGATGTAATTTCGTCGCCCTTTTGAACCTCTGAAAGTAGTTTAGAAACTCCAAATCCATCCACAACTTTGCAAAATCCTGGGAAACACGGCCCATCACAACGATTATAACTAGCCATAGTCACTGGAGCAGATCTCATAACAAACCCCTCGTTTCTAGCTCTCTCCTCTGCAATGTATCTCAAACTTGCCATTGGGGCGGGCATATCGTTGAAAATTTTGTCAAATGCATCTCTGAGTTGGTGGAAACGCGCTCCTCCGTATGTTTGAATGCCTTTGTCCAAAAAGTTGTTGCAAGTCTGTGTCATATGAGCCGCTGCCAATGATGGCAAATAATGTCTCCCCCAACGTCTAAAATAATCGATTTGCATAGCTTCTTTCCACTGGCCGTTGATATCTTCCAAAAGTTTGGGATCTGTAATCGTAGATGCAAATTCAATCATATTAGGTCTGACTCGAAGCGAATCATAGATAGCCAATGCCGTTCTCTGGCGTTCGTCCGAAGCATTTGGCTCCCCAGAAGGTACTAATGGGATTTTCTCGATAGAACACGCCATTTCACTTGTACTACGTAGAAAATAATCTCTCCTTTGTCCAAACATCAATGGGCCAATGGGAATTTGGTAGCCCCATGATGTTTTTGTATGAGGACCAATACCTTCAATGGTGCCCGTCGTTTCTACAGAGAGAATGCATTTAGAAGCATAGGTTGTTCGGATATTTGCCATAGAATGCACAAACACTGTTCCTACCAATGACGAATCGGGAATAAAAGAATAACGACCATTGCCAGCCCGAGCAATATCTACCAATAGTTGAGAATCGAGACTGTAACCAAACCCAAATGTATGAATTTGGCCACACCAATTTGGATGGGCATCGCGCCATTCATTAAACATACGAACCTCCCCTTTAGGAGGACGAACGGTTGGTTCTCCATCGGTCAATACACAAACAATGCCGTCATCAGGGAGCATTTCAAGGGCTGTCTTGATTCCATCCCAAAGATTCGTAGAACCACTCGGAGAAAGACCAGCCAATGCCACTTTCATAGCTGCCTTATTTCCAGGAGTCATCTTCTTAAGAGGTTTCACGGGGCTGGCCCTCGAATTGAAAGAAACCAATGCTGCTCGATCACAAGGTCTCAATGAATTTATACAAACATTGGTACCATGACACGCGATGTCCAACATATTATAACCATCCGTTTCCCCATCCGATGTTTTTACTTCTCTATTCATCGATCCAGAGGTATCTTTAACAAAGGCTATAGACAGCGGCCCAGCTTCTCCATCTGAAATAATAGTCGAAATTTGTGTAAGAGTGCCGTCTGTACGAATCTGGCCACTACAAACAGCTGTTTCGTCTTCCATGATCTGATCCATATCCTCGGTTGTAACTGTATCTGCGGCAGAAATTAGAGATTCTATTTCTTGGCGCAATTCTCGATTTTCGATGAGTTGATTGGCGCGCATAGGTTGGCGAGTCATTGGGGAGATGGGATTCGTGTCAAGATAACGAACAATGGCTTCTCTTTCGTAATTGTACGTGTCTGGTGCCAAAACGGGGTCTGACATGATTTCGTGCGTGATCGGACATCGATGTTTGTCTAAAAAGGCAGTCATAGTTATTTGGTTATTGTTTTTAGAATTAGTTATATTTTTAAAATATATTCCTAACATGTGTCATTTACAATATCTCCGTATAAATAGAAAATATCTAAATGTATTTATGGCAACTGTGTGGCTAAAATTTTTGAAGGAATTTAACACAAAATACCCAATACCCACAACAGCCACAACCCCAAAAATTATTAAAGAACGGACTGAATGGTACAAAAAAATTTATCCAAATTTAAATGATGCAGGAAGAAAATACCAATTCGAGAATTTAGTACAAAAATATCTTAAAAAATTATGGGACGGTAAGCCCCAAGCATTAATGTACCCGGGCGCAAATGAAAATGTATCCATTTTATTACAGATAATATATGAAAAATTTATCCACGATTCATCAAACAGTGGCTGCACGTCTGCCGCGGCCGCGGACGCGTCTGCCGCGGCCGCGGACGATGATATGAGAAATTGTTTGCCCCCAGAGACATACATTGAGGTACTGAAACTCGAGAAAAAATTGGATTGGGGGGATATAGTGATCACTATTAGAGAGTTAACAGCAAAATTAATTGAGGTACTAAAAAAAATAAAACAAAAGGAAGGGAAAAAGAAAATTAATCTCGAAGCCAGTACACTTCAAGGTGCATTTTCTTATAACAACCGTCCATCAAAAGTCTACATTGCAAAAGATATTATTAAAAAAGTTGCCAAAAATATTCATGATACAAAAGTTTTAGGGCAATCTAATCTTTGTAGATATACTACACCCGTTGTAAAAGACAAACTAAAAAAATCGTCAAGCGTCGCACATACAGTACGAGTAGAATTCAGAGAGAGAGTGTTGTCCAAGGTGGAATTTATGGTGGGGTTGGAAGAAATTAGATTTCTGTTGGTGGGGAAGGGTAAAACTTTTGTGCTTTCCAGCACCACCCTAAAAACATTTAAAAGTCCTACATATCATCAATATGTAGCAGTAGAATTTTAGAAAAAACAAGTATATATTTTTTTTTAATAAAAGAATTTTAAAAATCATTTAATGAATGTTTGATACCCCTTAAAAAACCAGTAGAGGTTTGTCTCCATTGTTGCGATTCTTCTAACATTTTTTGGACTGGCATATGTTCCAATGTATTTGACATGGATTCTATAGAATCTATTAGATGATGTACCTCGTCCAAAAAAGGAATAGATTTTCCCGATTTTAACATAAATGTTGTTTGATGAACCGATTCCATGGCTTCGGCTGCTTTATCTACGATAGACGCTAATTTTTCTGGATGATATGTTTGTTGTAATACTTGTACGGTTTTGACAGTGTAGGATCCAGCGACTAAAAACCCGACGGTTAACACTAGTAGACAGGCGGCGGTGATGACAACTGCAACTGTTCTAACGATGTCACACCTTGTTGAAATAGGCTTTGTCGAATACGACATCCCTTGCTAATAATGTATAATTTGAACAAGTTTATATAGGTTCTAAAATTGAATTTACACTAGCATGTATATAGGTATATATTTTTTTAGATAGATGGAGACTGTGGCATTGGCTGTATCGACTATGGGATATGCTATTTGGGATAATATGTTGGCCTGGATGGTCGCCTCTGATCCAGATGTATCTATATTGCATCTTCTGTGGCTTCGATTATTGTTTATGAGTGTTTTTTTGTGTGTATTTTCTATAAAGGAAAAAACGCCAAGTCGTTCATTTCTGTGGTGGTTAAAATTTTCTTTAGTGGCTTATGTTATTCCGTCTATCGCGTATACGTTATCCGTGTTGTGGGAAGGTTATCGTATTTCGGTATCTTTACAGTCTTTCATTCCATTGGTGGTTGTTTGGAGGTTGGGTATTTCACTTTCTGAGAAGCGTTGTGCTGCAATTATCCTTACGATGATAGGAACGGGAGTAATATGGACGTCTTTATCATGGCAACATGGGTTATGGGTAGTATGGTCTTCATTATTAGCGTCGGTTCTTCAAATATTTTCAACAGCTGAATTTTTTGTGATGATATCACAGGTCAAAGAGAACAAAGTACGTGTCATGGCTATTGGTTCGGTGATAGCGGTATGTATTATGTTTTTTTGTATGACCACGATTGTCCACCCTAGATATTTATTTGTTTCTGCAGCTAAAAACACAAAGTTATGGAGTTTTACTTTGGTATTATGTTCATTACCTGTGGGTATAAAGTATTGGTTGGTCGCTTGGTTTTCGGGTCGTTTGAGTCCAGACGGTATAGCTATATTTGAGTGTATACATCCTATTGCTACGCTATCTTCAGATATTTTTTGGAACAAAGACATTTTTGAGTGGACGGACGGCATAGCGATACTTTTTTTCTTATTTGGTTGGATTTTGTACCCAAAATCGAATATATAGGTGGGATAATATAGTTAGGTTATGCTTAGTAGACAGGCCATTTGGTGTCAATGTGCGTCTGTGTTACATATCGTTTTTGCACTGACATGTATGGTATCATTTCAATCATCTTTTATAGAAATGAATATTTTGTGGTGTTTTCTTTTTGGAAGTTCTGGATTGGTTCATTTTATCTGTGGTGAACATGGTCCAGCATTTGGTATATCTATTGACAAATGGTTGCGCATTGAAAAATATTTAGAATATGTTTCTGTGGCATCTTTATTTCTATGGAACATTTCCATAGAATCTTTTTTTACGCGAATAACATTAACATGTGTTTTAGCACTGGCTCTGTCAAAAATAAAAAACATATACAGTTGGCCGTTTGTATCTTTATGGGTGTTTATCTATGTACCAAACACATTCAAATGTGTACCTATTATATTTTGTACGTCAAAATTATTCTCAGAATATTATTTTAAGAATATATATCAAAAATCAAGCAAATCAACCGAATTAAAGTTAGCTTATGCATGCCATGCTATTTATATTATGTCTGAAGCGTTAATGTTGTGGCAGTTACGTTGTATGCATCGGTTTCCGGGAACTATTCGTTGGAAGTCTGTTATAATGGGACTTATGTCTGTTTTTGCGAGTTGTTTGTATGGATATTATTATTGTTTGCCAACAATATTGTCTTCGAATGCAATTGTGATATCTGGAGGTCATCGTATGGCTGCATCGTTGGTAGCTGCTCAAAAGTGTCCTATTTGCAAAAGATATTTACAGACGTTAGATATGGAATCTTCATTCAGTGATGGGTTCTGATATAATCATACCTGCTGCCATATCATCTTTAACATTTTCTATATTTTCCAAATAAGATTCTGCGTTTCTTTTTGAATAACCGTGTAAATAACATTCATTTAATGTTCTTCTATTAGAGACTCCATCCGTTTGCACAATACCGACTACTCTTTCATCGGATTCTATTTGATGAATATAAACATGTATCATGTCTAATGGCACTTTTGTATGTGATCTTTCTACCGAATCACCATACGTTGCCATATTTTGACCTTTTGCAACACCATTTATCATGACAGAAGATCCCCAATTTTGGTACATATGTGGAAATAATCGTATAGATTGTGTTCCGAAACGTACAGAAGGTTTTGAAAAACGTATATGCATATTGGACACCCAGTCTAGGTTCGGTTGGTGTACACTGGCATGTTTTTTTTCATAGTCTATGTCATAGATCATAATGGGTCTATATTCGCCATTACTATCTTTAAGCCGATGTTTACTTGCATTCCATCTATTGTAGCAAACATTCCTAGGCCTATCTACATTTTTTACATATTTGTTGTATAGGTCAAGATCGTCCCATACGTGGGCGACAGAACATGTATGAATTCTATTGTTATAAATCAATAATGCTTCTGAATCTCCTATATTCGTTGTTATGGCCCATCTTTGTTTATTGTGTTTTAGAATGGCCATGCATGCAAATGTAGCACCTGAATGGGTATGTGTTGTTTGAGACATATATTGTGTTAATTTTTGTCTTATATTGTTTTCAATTTCGCGCGGAGATTGCGATATTAAATTTTCTGGTTCGCACAGAGCATATTTATGCATTTCTATGGCGTCTAAAGCGGATTGTTGACCATTCTGTCCGTGTCCATCTGCTACAAAAATGGCATTTTGCGAATGTCCAAAGACGTCTTGTCCAGCAGTACCGTATTCATATGAACAAAAATCTTCCATATGGTTATGTTTTGGACCTTTTAATCCTGCAGAGCTTGTTTTTGTACTATAATCATATTCACTGGTATCTTTGACAAGTATTTGATGTTGTATATTTCCATTGATAGTATCATTCGGATGAATCAAAACGGATGTTTTCCACATACATATTTACATTTATGGTTAATTAAATAGTTATAAAACCAAATCTTTGTTTTGTTTTGTTTTATTTTCAATTTGTTTTATTCTGAATATTAATTTTTCTATGACTCGATCTGGCCATGAATCTTTACTGCATACATCTTGGAAACTTTCTGCAAGTATGTCTTGGTCTTGGTCTGCTAAAGCCCATGCCGTGCCTGTGATATTTCCTAATAAAATAACAATGAAAATCCATAAATTCGAACCAACAATAAGAGCAATTCTTAAAAGGAAAATCGATGTCCATATGCCTGTCCATAGTAAATTATACGGAATTAGTTTATCTCTCCTTTTAGAATGTTTTTTTTCTCTTAAAATTTCTCTGTAAGACTGTGATATTCGTAGCCATGCAACGTTTGAAAATATTTGTAAGGTAAATGCTAAAATTAATAACGACATAAACCATTGTATCCCTTCAAAATCATAACCAACTATATTTACGGATGAAGTACATAAAAATGTATTCTTACAAGGCATTGAAATAATATAAATATATATAATATATTTATATTATCTTTTTCTCTTTTTTGTTTTGCATTGTTTGTTTAAATACAATTCTCCATTTTCTATATAGGCAGAAATATCTTCACCTTGTTTATAAGCGTTTATACATGCATTAATAATCGGACATTTGACTTTATGGCGTTGGAATCCTCTAGAAAGACCCCATAATGAAACGGCAACATTTGGTTGCTTACCATGTTTTGAACGAATTTTCTTAGTAATTGTTTTGGCAAATCCAAAATCAATCATATAAACTCTCCCAGTTGTATCAGTCATTACATTTAGAGCATTCATATCTCCGTGCAAGACATTAATATCATCTAGTCTGGCCATTAGAGCACATAATTGATATTCAATTTCTTCTGGCAATTGGTGGTAAACCTTTGCGGGCAGACTGTGTAGGACTGGCATCGCGATATATTTTTCAGTCATATTGGCATCGTATACCGGTATAGATACACCGGCTTCGGCCGCTTTATTTTGAAATTCAATTTCTTTTTTGATTTTAGCTACAGATTTTTTTGGTTTAAATGTTTTGATGGCAATCTTTGTATTTTTTTTAAGATTGTATTGTTTTGCAGAGTATACTTTTTTTAGAGTGACCAAATATGTTTTCCCATCTTTTCCATCTTCACCCAATTGCTCATAAGAATTCTCTAAATCTTTCCTATAAAAATCACGCAAAGACATAGTTTTGTTTATAATTTGAATGTAAAATAATTTTAGAATATGTATAAATTATGTTTTATTTGTAAATAACGTTTGTATTGTGTTACATTGTGTAAACATAAGGTCAGATTCATTACAAAGAATCGTGATTGCTTATTATACAGGAACATCCATTTCTTCTTGATGTAGATAATTTATTCCATTTCTGGCGGCGAAAAACATGGCTATAGTGGCGGCATGGGTTCCTTCTGCTTTCAAAAAGGCTCTTCGAACTGGTTTTCCAGAACTTGGTTCATATATATTATGTAAAGTTCTTGGAGCATGAAAATCCATATAAGATTGCCACCAGTGAAATGCAATGTCTCTTTTTAATCTTTTTGAACATATGACGACCCATAAAAATCCCACAAAAGGCCAAATTATTTCCGTATGTAGGTCCGAAATTCCTTTTAAACGCGCCGAATATGTTTTATTTGTTTGAACTGGTCCTTTTACTCTTAAAGGTATCCAAGCATAGTCTTTTTTTTGTATTTCTTGATTGAACGACATTAAAAAAGTACTTGGAACCAAATTCCAGTAAATTCCGAGTATTCTTGGTAGACATTCTTGTGTCCTGTAGAGTTCTGGTTGCCATTTTTCAATGAAATTTCCATACATTCTAATGCATTTTTTTTTTAAGCGTTCATCTCTATGGTGTAGCGCAATCAATTCCATAGCTCGAATAGCTCGAATCATAATAATGTTCGTTAAAAGAAGATGGCCTCCGTGTTTCCGCGATGTTTCCCAACTAGCATCTATTGGTTCGTATATGGTGTCATTTGCAATGTGTTTTTCTAACCATTTGAATGCCCTTTGTGCTGGTAAATATAATTCTGTGACATTTTCTTGATGTTCATTATGTAATTCCCATATGAGTATTAAAAAAAACATATTCGAATCGATGACAGATACTTCTTTGACGAAAGATCTATATCTTGGTTCTTCGCCTGACCACCAATGAGGTTCCCATCTACAAGGAACTTGGCCTTTACGATTCATATTTTCTGATAATCGAAATATGAATTTTTTCATTTCTTGAATATGTGTTTTGCCAGTATACCCGGTGAAAATATAAAAATTTTCCCGAGTACAAATGTACTTTCGCTGTTCTCCAGACCAATAGCCCCCTCTTCTGGCCAAACAAGTACCCAGTTGTCCTTCTAACGTTGATTTATAGTATTTTTTATGCTTACATATGCAAGGGAAAAAATGTACAATAGCTCTAGCACATAAAATAAACGGAATAGATAAACATTCAAACATTTTTATAGTATTTAAGTTTTATACTTATATGGGATGTGGCTTTTATTGATTTGGATTGTATACGCGAATGCAGTGGGTGAATACATTCCTCAGCGCGATTCCAATGGGATTTTATTGCCAAAACAATGTCATGGTTCTACGGGATTTTGCTGGTGTATTGATGCGCGTGGCGAACGTTTTGACATTTCTGGACCAGGTATTATACTAGAATGTCCAGTTTTATTGCACCCACCTAGCTCCACAGTTTAGACAATGACAAAAACACGTCATAGGTTCATCGGCACCTCTTGTTTGTTTTTGATAATAATCTACTTTTCTTTCTTTACATTTTCCACATACTAATATAGATTCTGTAATTTCGTCTGTATCGATTTTCACAGAAGGATAAGCTTCCTTCAGCCACGTATCTACTTGCTTCGCTTCTTTAGTGCCGACAAACCAAAGATCTGGAGAATTTAAAAGTTCTTTTTGTGTAAAATGTTCTAGAGCAGTTGGATATTTTTTATAGTACGCGCAAAATTCCCTTACTTTTGAGGGATCATTTGGTAAAATACCTTTATATGAAGGTATATGTTTTTGAACATATTCCTTCACAGACATATACTTATAATATTATAATACAATATATAATAAAATCTTATTCTTTATACAAGTGCAAAACACACGGCTATGCACGGTAATGTAATATCTAATATGAGTTTGTATAATTCGACCTGACAGAACGTGACAGCATCTTTTAAATGCATGAAATCTATAAACGTTGGCAACAGAAATGTGTACAATACAATAATAGCAACGATAGGCCATCCAAAAGTAAAGTTTGTGTTCGTTTCGCCAGAAGTTGACAGCAGCGATGTGATTAAATATGTTTTTATGAAACAATGTATAATAAATGGCACATAGTGTGTCTGAGCCTTTTTTTTCTGGAATTGAAAATAATGCAATGCTTCTAAAGATAAAAAATCATTTTTCATGAATTTATCATGGACTTTTACATCATATTGATTTTTATTTTCTGAAAGGCCAGCTTGCCATTCAGAAATAACAGCCAATAAAACAATTAGAGATATCGCTGTTCCGGATCCGATATTTAATACTATGGACATCAAAACGAAAAAAATAGACCTCGATACGAAAGAAGTGCAGGTACGTATCGTATTAAATCCCCTTGCATACATTATTTTCACGTCACACCAGAAACGACTATTGGGTGCACCCCATCCATTTGAAATAAGATTTACATACATAAACAAATATAGAAATACGATGGGAATCATATGGAAAAGAGCCAGCCATTTAATGAGCGAATTTTCTAATCGCATCAAAGTGATGGCAAATAAACATATGAATTCTAAACTAATAATTGAAAATCCAGTTTTTATTAGATCGCGCATAGTTAATTCTACGCCGCCTATACGACATGGTGTAGAACATATGGTCAATGTCATATTATTTAATTCTATATTGTTTACAAGAGTAGATTTTTCTTCTGGATCTTCCATTTAAAAATATATATATGCTATTTATAGTTTTTGACGTTAAGAATTTTGTTCGGGAAAATTATTGTCTAAATATTTAAACAATGAATTTGGCGTTGTGTGTTTGGCTTTAACATCTTCCATAAATCCAAGTCTTTGATATATTAGAACAATAAATTCTGAACAAAAATAGGATTCAGGTCTATTTTGTGTCTGGTTAGATGACCAAGATGGTAATACAGAACAAAGTGCACCTGTGCTATCATACTCTTTTCCCAATTCTTCAATGGAAAATTTCAATGTATTTTTATAATGTTCTTCAGAAATTTCTGGGCCCGAACGCATATGTGCTGTAAGATCACCAGATTCGGGTATTTTAAACCATGAATCATGTGAAGTTTTATTCAAAACTCGAACGGACATAGGTTGACCCCACAACAACGAATAAGATAGTACCATTTTCTCTGAAGTTTGAGCAGCTTTTCTGAACCCAGTATCAAAAAAATTCATCTCGATCTGTGCAATAATCCTATGACAATCTTCTTTTGGATAGTCGCCATTTTGAGCAGATTTGTATATTTCTTTTACTGCTTCCATAATATCATAGGGAGTGGTATGAATCACCAATTCACAATGACAAAATTCTCCAGATGTAAACCAACTTACAAATCGATTATACATACCTCCGAAATATTCCATTGGTCTGTAAAAACTAATAGATAACGACATTTTAAATTATCAAACTGCATATAAATACTCCACATTACTAAGGAAAATGGGAAATTTATGTTGGTCAAAACAGGTAAATAACGTTGTAGATTGTATACAACAAATGCAAAAAGTTGAGAAAACTTTATCATTACTCATCCGAAAATATGATAATCAAATACGCGAACAAAGACACCATGCTAGAAAAAAAATGTACATTAAAAGCGAATGCATAGTTCATATAAAAACTATAATGGTCATTAAACATCATAAAAGTAAATTAGAAACACGATTAACAACATGCCTTAATAAACGATATCACCTTGAATCTCTAAATGTTACTAAAATGCATATAGAAGCTGTTCGAATGACTTCAAACACATTCTCTAAATTTATTCAAGAGCACGATATTGAAAGAGTTGAGGAATTAAAAGAAACTCTTTCAACAATGATAGACGATGCTTGTGAGATCAATGATACACTTACGGAATCCACCGGTCCTTATCAAGTAGACACCGGAGATATTGAAGACGAATATAAACAAATGCAACTTCAAATTCAATTACCTGCGGTACCAACATCAATGCCAGCACAATGGACACAAATTGAATTGACAGAAGAAGGAGCCAAACAACCTCTCATACAGCCTGTTATATAAAACGATGCCAATGCGTTTGACCCGCATTTCTTTGTTGACGAACGGCTTCTAAAAAGGCCGGTCGTGTCATAGTTGTACAATATTGTTCATAGTCGGGCGTGTCTAATGATTTAAGATAACATGCAATATGTTTGCACTGCTTATATTTTAAAAATCTATATCCATTTGGACCACCACATGTATAACATCTCCATCGATGTCTTATAAATCCAATATAACCGGATTGTCCAGAAATGTCCACGCGAACATTGACAGGATTGCCAAATATAGGAAGATATTGACCTATAGACATTCGAATCATTTTATTATATATTTCTTCAGAAATTTCACGTATATGTCTCTGAACAAATGGTATGGGTTCAATAACTAATTTAGCAGCTCCCATACAATGCTTACACATAGTTCCCGTACCGAATCTTCTATATATAAAATCGGGACAAGTGCAATGCCAATGTGGTTGACCTGATTCAACCCAATATCTTAATAAATATTGGGGTGCTGCGCCATATTTAAAATAATCTGTTTCAAAAAATTTTGACTGACTACCTATTTGAACACACGACAATCCACCATGTAAAAGTGGACACCCAATAGGACCCCTTATTCGTCCTCGTCCTGTGTCTATAGTTAAATTAGACATTTATATATTAAGTTAATCTTTAATAGTAACTTTTTGCATGTATAAAGTTATAATAATTTAATGCAATTATGGATGATTTATTAAAAAGTATTACAGAATATTCCGCATGGCCAATGGTCCATGTTTTTATACCATCCATCATTGCGATATACAACAAAAATATTTTTGTATTAATTTCTGTTATATATTTATTCGAATCGTTTGAACTTTCATTTGCCATTCTAACAGGACTAGAATATTGGAGTGATATTGGAGCAAATGCGCTTATATCAGATATTATAATGGGTCTTACCGGGTTTTGGTTAATTCAAATCATAGGCGAAACAGAATATAAACACGAAAAAATACCTTGGTATGCTGTATTAAAATATAGGGAAGGTTATAGGAAATGGTATGAGAAATTTCAGCCTTATTTACACGTTTTACTAGGATTAGGGGCCGCTGCACCAATGTCAGTATTAATTACTATGGAAATATTGCCGAAAAATATGCCCCATGAATTTATTTTGTTTGGCTCTATATTTATATTTATTGCATTCCTTTTTGGAAAAGATAGATTTGCAAAACATTCTGCAATATTAATTACAGTCATTAGTGCGCTATCTATAACTATAGGCTATACATCTATCTTTTCTTTTAGCGTTGTCTTTGTTTACTTTTTATCCACTAATTTAATCGAAAAATATCTAGATAAATATGAAAAATCTCATCCGACCACAAAAGGTTACAAAACATTAAAAGAACAGGAAAATAAGTTATTAATATTTTAGGGTTATAAATATTAATAACCCCGAATAAATGTATTCGGTTGAAATAGTGTGGACGTTTGATGGGAAATCTTGGAGAACTATTATTATTAAAAACCAAAGTAACGACGAGAAACCAGTCAAACAGACTATAAAAAGTAAAGACAAATGATAAATGGATCAATTAAAAACTGGTGATATATTGTTATTTTCAGAACATCCGAGTTCTTGTTGGATGCATTGCCTAGATTTGACTATCAAATGTTGCACATGTTCAAAATATTCTCACTCTGCTATCGTTGTAAAAGATCCCCCATGGGCACCACATTTAAAAGGAATATTTGTCTGGGAATCGTCATGGCATGGTACGAAAGATCCACAAGATAATCAAATCAAATTTGGTGTTCAACTCACTCCAATCACCTTCTATACAGAACATTACCCGGGTAAAGTATCCATATTTGTTAGAGAATATAACGGGTCTCTATTTAATGACAATACACTTAAAAGAATCCATAAGCATGTGTATAAACATAAATATGACGATAGAGCAAGAGATTGGGTAGCAGCCTGCTTCAGGAAAAATATAAATAGACAAACGGATGTATTCACATGTTCTGCATTTGTTTCGTATATTCTCACATCATTAGGTATATTAAAACTAAATACAAACTGGACAATTGTTAGGGCAAGTGACCTATCATCAACGTCTACTTATTTAGAATGGAATATTGGATATGAAAAGGACAAATATATTGGGTCATATCAAGAAAAGAATAAAATAAATTATACGAAAAAATATACACTCATAGAAAAACCTCTAAAAGAATAAATGGATTTTACCGGTTCTAAAATACAAAGGTTAAAATAAAATACAAAATGTCATCTGCTGTTGCCGAATCTCCCACATCTTCCACGATCAATCAAGAAATAGAGTTATCCATAGTAGAGTTGGCATTAGTAAGATGGGAAGAGTTGGCATTGGCACTTGAAGAGCATTACCATGCCCTTGATCTATGGATTAAAAGACCAGATGGTCTACCTATGGGCCATCGTTAATTATCTATAACACCAAACACCAAAACAATGGTTATGATTAACATTAGATAATTGTTTTTCCATTGATTCGCACAAATTTGGGTTTGTTTCTTTCCATGTCCACAAAGGAAGATTCCACACACTTTCACCGACTCTATTCAATAAAACACGTTCTCGTTCCGAAAACAGCGGCTTATTGGATCTCAAAATGCCCACAGCTTGATCAGAATATCTTCGCATAAAAACAAACATACACTCTTCTTTGGATTCCATCAAAGTTTTAAAACAACTTTGAATAATAGGATATTGGGTTACTTTAGAACCATTCATTAAAAAATCTGCAAAAGCTACCAATAAATCATCCACAGTTTGGTCAGAAAGTAATGGTATGAACCAAGAAGATGATACACCTTTTAACATTAAACGTTCTGAGCAAATCTGGACTCTTTCAGCTTGCATATTAATTATATATTAGTCGTGTTTATAGTAATTTATATATATATTTTATTTTATTTTTATTCTCAAAGACTATAAACATATACATATTTATTCTTTATATGGAACAAAGAAGGGACTTATGGAGAAAACATCTCATTGTAAATGATTTTGAACGTAAAAGAAATCTTTTTTATACATTTATTAAAGACGCAGACACAGCTTCCGATTCCACAAAAGCTACAATAGAAGCAGACATGCCAAGAACATTTCCAAAAAGGCAAAATATTAAACCTTTAATGCCCCACATTAAAAAACTTCTAATAGAATATGCTTCTTTTCAAAAGGGAGATGCATATTTACAAGGGTTTAATTATATGATGACTATGGTATATGTGGTATTCCATGGGTCAGAACACGCGGAAGCGGATAGTTGGTGGTGTTTTTGTGGAATTGTTGGGCGAATACGCCCTCTAATGCCGGACTATAATGTGACTTGGTTCCATTGGATTCGGAGAAAATGGGTTCAAGAACTTCATAAACAACTCGCTGTGAGAAGACCTACACTCAATAGCATTCTTCAGACTCAATCGGACGAATGGTCCAGTATCGTTTCGTGCAAATGGTTTATGATATGGTTTGCACAAACAGTATGCTACGAAGAACTATTTAAATTATGGGATTATTTTATTCAAGTACCTTCACACAAATTAATGTATGCATATATTTCTATTACTCTAGAAATTTTATACGAAACGGCGCCAGAAATTACATATCAATGGACCCAAAGACCTACAAATATCATGCACATGCTTCTAAACATAAAAGTAGATGGTATTGACCATGCTCTCAATAGAGTCAAAGGGAAGTAAGATGTTGATTGGCAGAACACATACTTCTAAATGATTTCCCCTCGGGTGAGAAATATTTTTTGTCTTTTCGACCATTTGGTCGAACAATGTCTTGGACCCAATAATGCCCCGGCAAGTCTTTTTGAACCTCGGAAAAGGTTGGTCTTCGCAATCCTGATATCATGGGATGCGTTTCAGTTGATTGAGTACGTCCTGAAATCTCACACAATAAAAAAGCTACATCATGAATGGATGACGACATAAAAAATATTTATAATTTTTCTATTTTTTTTAGAATTTTCTATTCATATCACGCGCGATTGTAAAACTTTAAATACGACATTTTTAATGAGATATTTTAAGAATTTTCTTAAACATTATAAGATCGTATAAATAATTCATATGCTACTTTAAATGAATACTTGGTTATCAGACAAAAGACCTCTTTTATCACTAATATTTATCTACTTGGACATTTACGACTTACAGACATGGAGAAATACAAGTAAAACGTCTATATATTATTCAGACGCTACCATATCCCCAAAAGGATGGCGAGAATATATATTATACGACCAAAAGGGATTGAGAATATGTCCAGATTGTAATTATATTCGCCATATTAAGAATATGTTTTTATGTCCATCTTGTAGAAATATGACATGCGGGTTGCATGTTGTCGCTTGTGGAATGTGTTTATTTGAAACTTGTGTACAATGTGCAGCATCGACAGACTGTAATCAATGCCTTTGTCAGCCCGCGTATTATTAATATTTTCTTTCATTACCAAGATGATCAAACCAACCGTATATACCATGGTCTTCCATGGGCATTTGTTCGTCTGGCATCTCTATAACATCCACATCTGTGTCATAAGCATGGTATATAATCATATCTGGCGGTATATTTGCTTTACAAGTTCTTAATCTTAGTATAATCTCATCGTCGTGCACAACAAAATCTTTTAGAATGTCACCGTGTTTACATTTTTCTTCTGATTTTGGACTACATATTGGTTCTGACCCGTCAAATGTTGCACAAACATGATCAGAAGCAAATCGAACAGTGGTTCCACGTGGAACTTCGCCTCCCTTGAGGGTTGGATTTATAAAACGAGGTACGACTACCGTAAACACATGTTCGTCTCTAAATGTTTTTGCATTCGTAATATCACAATCATCCAGCAAATTCCATCGCCTGTGAAAATACGGCGAAAAAATTCTAAGCGAATCTTTTTTAATCTGTGCCCTATAACCATGTCCATATACGTTAAAAATATACGCTCTGCTCGTTTTAAAAGCTTTGTATGACCGTTTTCCTGCAACAAATGCTAAAAAAATCAGTAATAGGGTAAATCTTAACATGATTTAAAAATATTGATATATATATATTTCAAATAAATAAAAATTTATTCTTATTATATATGATTAAAGGAAATTGTTTTCATAGGAAATTGTTTTCGTAATACCATAGATCTAGGAATATTTCCCATATAAGATCCGATAATGATGTTTTTTTTATCTGTTGGGTCCACATTGCACCCAACCAGTTTAAAGTACAGCCAGATACATTTACAGCAGTATCGTCATTAATAATACTATAAATAGTAAAGAAACGTTTGACAACTCGCATAGACAATAATACGTTGGTTAATAGTTTTGTTTTAGACGCAGATGCCTTCGCAGAGCCATGTGCAATTCTATTATATTGTTCTGTTTGTTCGGCTGAACCAGGCGGAGACGAATATCTTTCAAAATAAGTATCTATAGTTATACCACATTGTTTAAAAATGTCAAATACAATAATATTTCGTATATCCGCCAGAGTAATATCCGTTAAAATTGGCTCATCTATAAACATTTTAACTATTTTAGCCGATTTTTGTCGTATATTTCCATCTAAAAGGGGAGCTTGGTCAATAGCACAACATATTATTTGTTTCATTAAATTTTTTGTCGGTTCTAATTCGCTTTTTAATTCTGATTGAGCAGCTTGTAAAAAGAAATGTTGTAAAACATTTTTGGGTTCTGTTTCCGATAAAGAGGACATGGAACTTTTTAACTTCTGAACTTGGTCTTTCCATAACTTAAACTGCGAATTGCAGTCCATTCGATTAAATAAAATATCAGATATATATTCAAAAATACTTAAAACGTGGATTCAAAGTATAAAGTACGTTTTATTTTATTTCACGCATGATAGAAGATCCCCTAGAAGAATTACTTATAGAGTGCTATATATGTTTTGAACCGTGCTCTCGTAAATCCAAATGTAGCTGCCAAACATATGTACATAAAAAATGCATTCAAGATTATATATTAACATCCGGATCGGATCACTGTAACGTATGTCTTTATACATTTAAAGAGCCCAAAAAAATACAATGTACATATTATTGCAATTGTGGGGTTTCTTTAATAAAATGCCTTATCGTTTATATTATCTCAGGGTTGATTGGCCAAATTCTATACTACTGGGCTTCTCAACAAAATATAGTAATATTAGCTCCATGGACAGATATATTTGCCCTTTCTTCTATTGTATTCGCCGGTGTCGTTGTTTTTTTATATGCTTTTGTAAAAAGATATTTAATAACACTATAAAAGTAGATTAAAATAATAATATATGAGATTATTATTAATTTTATTTGTATTTTTGTATTCTACAACAGTTATAAACGCATGCGAAACAAGCCATTTAGATTTATGGACATGTGCACTCAAAACAAAATGCATGAATAAAATTCAATTGCATTCTGCAACAAAATTAAAATCAAAATTAAAAAGGCCATTTATCTTGGCCATTGAAGGCCCAAGATATAAAAAACTTTTTGAAGATTGTGACGAAAACAAAGATGGATGTATATCCGTATTAGACATACAAAAAGCAGGCTCTAAATGTGAAAGGTCGTGCATATGGAGACAAACGATGAAAGAATTACTATGTTAATTGCATTCTGCATTCTGGACAATTAGGGCGTTCCATAGTCCAACGTCGAATACAAGCTTGATGATATATATGTGCACAAGGAAGAACTGCGACATCCGATACATATATATCCTCCATACAAATAGAACAATTTTTACCTGTGTTTGCTGAGCTGGAAGGACGCACTGAACGTCGAGAGGCAACATGCGTGTTTTGTCGCTGAAATGGATCGAAATGAGACGGAATTAAACCATGACCTAAACGCGGAAAAAGAGGTGCTGGCAGACTTAAACGATGCGTCTGAAATGCTTCTACTGTGGTACGCAATACTAATCTGGAAATGGACGGTTGTACAATAGAAACATCTTTACTCGAATGGTCAATTTTAATACGTATGTCTTGACCATCAAACCTACAAAACTCACTCAATATAGATCGAATATCATAAGGAGGATCAAAAATAATAACATGAGATTTTAATTTACCATGTACCATAGTTATAGGTATATCAGAGCGAATAGAAATTTCACACTCAGAAGACATTTAATTAAAAATAAAATTGTTTACCTTTATACTAATCACATTTACTTGATGAATCTTCAGAAGATTCGTTATTATCTTCTGAAGATTTTGAAATTTTATCAAAAGCTTTTAAAATAAAAGGTTTTAATTTAGGAATTGTAGGAACTTCTTGTTGTATTATAATGCCGAATAAAATACCCATAAAAAAGAAAAACATAGCTAATAACCCCAATTACTCTTTTTAAATACTCTCTTTAGCTTTCTACTGGAGGCATATCGCCAGTGAAAATTGGTGTGGTTTCATGATCTTCTTCGGTTACATCCGATGTATCTACAGCAACCTCGGGTTTAGAATTCCACCATTTTTTGATAGCTATCTGTACAGACGGTAAATTAAACTGTTGAGCCGACCAAACTCCCAATATCCATCCAAATAAAAATTCTAACATTTTAATCAAATATATCATACTTTGTAGTCAACTCCAAAAAAAACATGGATTGCAATCAGCCCTTGAAATTTTACATAGAAAACAAATTGACGGTATTTTTATATAATTTATAAAAATGGATAAACCAACAAACAACTATTATCCCATATAAATGTTAAATAAATATATGATATATGATATATGGCCGCCCAAATTAAAAAAGCCAAAGGTAGGAAAAATTGCCCAAAATGTGATAAAATACACGGAGGCGCAAAAAAACAATGTGACAGATGCGGACACCATTTTAAAATGAAAAGCAAAAAGAAAAAAGATTTAAATTTTGCCATGTATGTGGGACCCACTTATAACATCGGTGATAAAATTATTGACGAAGAAGGAACTTGGAGACTAACTTCCATCCAAAACGGACAAAATAACTGGACATTAATAGAAGAAAATCTACCACCCCGATTAAAAAAGAAAATAAACCATATGATTGATCCAGCATACACAGGCTGGAGAGATAAATTATTACACTTCATACCTATCGTATTGCAATCGGATAATTATGACTCAAATACTTTCTATAAACCGTTAAAAGAATTTATTTACAGACATAACCTTGTCGATTCTGCAGGCATATTAACTCTTAATCCATACACAGACGATAAAATAACACTGAGACTATTGTATAGACTCTGGTTATTATACAAAGAGAGGACGAGAATTCACAGAATAAAGACCAGACATGTCGAAACAGACAATTCTAAAACATTAGAAGTTGCAAATTTTATGGCAGAAATACATCGTAAAGAAAACGAAAGATTAAGAGAAAGATTACAAGAATTAGAAGAAGAATCTAATAGAACACATACACTCCATATGGAACCAGGACCAAATGTTCTTTTTGATTCTGATTCAGATTAAAAAATTAATTTAATGATTTTATAGATTGTTCAACTTTACGCCAATTTGCACCAAATGGCAATATATCTTTTAACCACTGTGTTTTTCCGATTTCATACTGTTTTTTAAGCCCGGCCAATGAAATAACCCCCAATGATGCCAAAACAGCGGACGTTTTAGGACCTATTCCATTTAAATCCAGGATATGATTTATTTTTTTTCCTTTCATAGGGATTTTTTTATTGGGCTTTTTGAGTTTTGGAAATGTCAAATTCATAGCTCTTTGTGTAACAGCTGCACTTAATATTTTTGAAGGATTCTTTAAAATTTTAAAGGGTACTGTTGAATTTTTTGAAGGATTCTTTAAAATTTTAAAGGGTACTGTTGAATTTTTTGAAGGATTCTTTAAAATTTTAAAGGGTACTGTTGAATTTTTTGAAGGATTCTTTAAAATTTTAAAGGGTACTGTTGAATTTTTTGAAGAATTGCAGTAATTACACAACCGCGACAATGCCAAAGAATCATCGATAGCCACATGCGCATTGTATTTTTCATTGAAAATAGCTTCATATAATTTAGGCTGAGAATAACTTTTATGACCCGGAATATATTTCCGAAATAATTTTAAAGTATCGTGGAATTCGATTGTCTTGGGAATAGGAACGCCTGTTCTCTCCGAACATCCCATTAACACTTTAAAATCAAACGAATTTCCATTGTGGGCCAACCACGGATTAGATCCTGTCCATTTAACTAAATCTCTCAACGCTTCAGTCTCTGTTACAAAATCTGGACCACGTGCACCGTTGAACCAACGTACAAAATCTTTCGCGCGTCTTTCCGGACTTCGAGCCAACCAAACAGCAGGATCTTCTTCGGTCAAAAACATCCCCCTATCCAAAGATTTACGTTTGTAAAGAACATTAGACCAAAAATTTAAAGTTGGCTTGGGTTTTTGACGCATTTCATGCAAATGGCGCATAAGTTCAGGACCACTTGCCAATGGAACAGTTATAGGATTAACCAAACGCATAAAACGCCTAGACGAATCTTTCCAATGACAAGCACCGATTTCTATGATCCGCGTTTCAAATCTTTTAAAACCAGGAGCACGTATTGCATCCGAAATTTTAGCCGTTATTGTTGTTTCAAGATCTACACAAATACCACGAGGAATCATAACGATTAAATAAAACATATTTAAATACTATTTTTTATTAAAATTTTAACTTTTTAGGTTTGAAATAAGCCGAACTATCCATATATTTCAAAAGATTGCTTCCTTTCTTTTTCCCACGACGACAGTATAATGTGTAAATAATTCCAGATCCACCGACCAATACAAACAACGTTGTAGATAACCCAACCCACAAAATCAATGTATCATTCGATTTTGTAGAAGTTAACCTATGGGGTTTTTTACACGTAGACCCGTCACCGTTACAAACTCCACAGGCATCTACATCAGCGTTGCCGTTAGGCACGCCAGCACAATCAGCACACGATGAGCTATCACCACCACAGACGCCACATTCATCCTTATCGACATCATTGCCGTTACAAACGCCACAATCGTCCTCCATAGAACCACCATTAGGTATACCAGCACAATCTAAACACGAAGAACCATCACCACTACAGACACCACAGGCGTCTTTATCGACATTATTACCACTGCAGACACCACAATCGTCTTTATCGACATTATTACCACTGCAGACACCACAATCGTCTTTATCGACATTATTACCATTGCAGACACCACAGGTATCTACAATAGCATCACCATTAGAGACGCCAGCACAATCAGCACAGGATGATCCATCTCCATTACAGACACCACAGGCGTCTACAATAGCATCACCATTAGAGACACCAGCACAATCAGTACAAGATGATCCATCTCCATTACAGACACCACAGGCGTCTACAATAGCATCACCATTAGGAACACCCGCACAATCAGTACAAGATGATCCATCTCCATTACAGACACTACATGCGTCTACGACAGCATCACCATTAGAGACACCTGCACAATCAGTACAAGATGATCCATCTCCATTACAGACACTACATGCGTCTACGACAGCATCACCATTAGGAACACCCGCACAATCAGTACAAGATGATCCATCTCCATTACAGACACCACAGGCGTCTACGACAGCATCACCATTAGGAACACCTGCACAATCAGTACAAGATGATCCATCTCCATTACAGACACCACAGGCGTCTATGACAGCATCACCATTAGGAACACCTGCACAATCAGTACAAGATGATCCATCTCCATTACAGACACCACAGGCGTCTATGACAGCATCACCATTAGGAACACCTGCACAATCAGTACAAGATGATCCATCTCCATTACAGACACCACAGGCGTCTACGACAGCATCACCATTAGGAACACCCGCACAATCAACCAGAGGCTGTTCTTCAGTTTGTTCTTCAGTTTGTTGCATTGTATCGCACATTAAAGAGTCTGGTTGATCTGGGTTCTCTTGGCATGTTTTAACTACAGCTGTTTCGACACATTCGCCATCATCTGGGTCACATAATGTACAAACATTACCTGATGATTTTCCTTCACATGGTTTATATTCATGATCATGTACACAGGATGATCTATCTCCACCACAGACACCACAATCATCAACTACAGCTGTAGAGCCACATTCATTGTCACAACCTCCAATAACAGCATCTCCACCACAGACACCAGCACAATCTTCGACTGTAATAACACCTTTCATATTTTGATGGCGTGTACAGATGTAATCATAATTTCCAGATGTTAACACAATGTTTTTATATTGTGTAGTTATTATAGTATAAGCATTATTGGGAAGGCCGGAAATTTTTAACGGATGTTCGGTTCCAGCACTGTTAGTAAATTTATAAGTACCTGAACATATGGTAATGTCAGGGTTATAATCAGTTGATTTTGATTTAAAATCCCCATCTACTTCATAATTGTATCCGTTTGTTGTAAACTCAATTGTCTTTGTTTGTGCTCGTACAAAGGATACAATTAAAAATAATAGAATGTGTAAAATCATTTTAATTAAAGTAAGATTTGTTTATAGTTATTTTTTTTAGATTCTTTTTCAGAGACATATCTAATCATTTTTTTTATCTTTTTCTCCAATATCTTCTTCTTTTTTTTCTCGTGCTTCTTTTTTTTCTTTTTTAAGGGGTTTATCATAGTAGTTTTTGTGCAAGTAAAATAGGGATACAATAGTTAATGTGGAAATTCCAACAACAAGTGGTAAAGTATATTTTTTCATTCTGTATTAATAAACTTGCCTAAATAGTGTTGATTTACACATGTCCTTTATTTACATATAGCACCATAAAAAATGAAGAAAAAGCACGCGAGGGGTAGTACCATGAAAAGAAATATGAGAATCTTATATGGAAGCCATGTCATTCTCCTGAATAATCTGAATCTTTGAGAATCGTGCTTCTTTTGGGCGACCAATATCGCATTTTCTCTATATGTGACAAATTTATTATCATAGATATCTGCAGCGACCCCAGGCAAATATGAAAAATATATTGATTCAAATTCATTGTCCATCTCCATTAAAAATTCCATAGCAAGAGTATTGAAAAACATGTTTAAAAAATCTTTATCGGCAAAAATGACCCATAAATTCGTCATATATACCATGATATTAAACCCAAATTCTTGGAAAGTGTCCATGGTAACTATGTACCCATTTGTTGGCATCATTTTTTTTCTTTTAGTTCTGTCTACAATGGCGTCATACAGGAAAAAAGATTTGATAAAGTAAAACATGCTGACTGCAGTCATCATGAGTTTATCTTCAGGGGGTGCTTCCATGGGACAGGTGCCCGAATTATATGTTTTGACTTGGTGCATAACTACAGCAATATACATGGACCATTGTGTAAGAAATACTAGTAATGGTAATGCAAATAATGAACTGAATATATGAGAGCAATATACCGTATTTCGTCTTTTTAGGGCGGCATTTTTATGTCCTTGTGACCAATGATATTCAAGAAGGCTGAACATACCAAATTTTGGATCGGCCAGTACTTGTTCTGTTTTTTCTTCAATAGAAATATCATCTATATTATCACCACCTCCTTGAGTGGGCGTTTTGCACATGGGGAGGATTTTTCGCTCCTGGTTTGGTTCAAATACATTGGATCCAAGTGTATTCTTTAAATGGGCTTGTAAGAATTCAACGGAAGTCATCTTTTATATTTGTAATTTCGAACACATTTACAAAACACTTATGTCCTATAAATGATAGCTTCCATATTGTAAATGTCGGAGTTAGATTTTGAACCAATAAAAGATTCAAAATCTAATTTCAATCTTTTATTGGTCCGATTAAAAAAAATAAAGATCCCAGATTTATCCAATAATATATATAAAAAAAACGCATCTGAAAAATTTTGGGAATCGATTTTATACGATATAGAAAGTTATGATAAACATATCCATAATGAGACTCCTTTTAAACAGACATGTTATGAAAAGTGTTCGGATACATGTGTACGAAAATTTGATAGGGCTTTCTGGACATACGCAGAAGTTGGATTTCAAAAAAGAAGCTTTGTATCTATTTACAAATTTCCAAGCAAACTAATTTCTTTGGTACTTGTTATTATATCTGGAATATTCAAGATTATTCGGGCAAATCAAGATGGTAAGGCTTCATTATATGGGAATATTTTATATTCCTTAAACCAAGTCCTGACATTTTCTATTTTAATGGTAGATGAAGAATATGTAATGTCAATTCCAAAATTAGGAGGGTTTTTAGTTTCCATTTTTATTTTGTATGGAATTTTTTCAAATGTCGGAGAGAATGGTATAGGCCTTTAGAATTAGTAAAATGCATTTATCTATTATAAATATGTTTTGAATTTAATTTTAATTTACTTCTTATGATCACATCTACCCTTGAAGATAGTGAGGTTCAATACGTTAAATATAACCAAATCTAAAATACCAAGAACAAGAGCAATAACTGCAAGCGCGTATGGCGAAGCTTGGTCTTTAAAGAATTCAGAGTTTTCTAAGTTGGCCTCTTCGAAAAGTCCATCCGTGGCATTAAACCATCCGACAACACCGGCGAAAACACCAACATTGACAGCTGAGAACACCCACTGAAGCATAAAATGGACATGTATAAGGAAGCCCCAATGATTTGACACCGACCAAATCAAGTATAAAGAATTAAGAACCACAACAGCTACAGAAAGATTGAAAATCTGATTATTTTGGTCGGTCGTATCGTCGTTCAATGCGGGGCACGCCGAACCATTTGTAGCACCAACAAGAGCACAATTCAAGTATCTGTGTTCGTGATTATCGTCATCTCCATATTCTGAGTTGAAATTTCCCAAAATACCGGCACCAAGGCCAAGCATAACTACGTAAAGGATATGAAGGTAAAATACGCGGGCGGTGACGGCATACTTCTTATTGTCTAGTAAACCCATGTTTTGTCTGACAAGAATAAACCTCATTTATATAGGTCCGATTCATAAGTTGTGTATTATGTTGAAAATGTAATACCACAACCACATATTGATTTTGCATTAGGATTTTCAAATGTAAATCTAGAACCCATTATATCTTCCTTCCAATCAATTTCAGTACCCAATAAATGAAACATAGATGTATTACATGTATGTAATTGAACACCATTTTCAAGGGTTTGTGTTTCTGAAGATTCCGGTTTAGATGAACAACTTTCAAGGACATACTCGAAACCATTACATCCGCCCGACCGACAATAGAAAAATAAATCTTTAGAAAGTTTTAACATCTGAGTCGCCGCCGTTTTTGATATATTTATAGCCATATATTTAAAATAACATACATTTATAGAACATAAATCTTGAAATTTTTGTAGAATCTCTTGAAATATTTTAACAAGTTCTTGAAATTTTTTAACAATCTCTTGAAATTTTTTAACAATCTCTTGAAATATTTTAACAATGAGCTTGAAATTTTTTAAGAAAGTCTTGAAATTTTTTAACAATCTCTTGAAATATTTTAACAATGAGCTTGAAATTTTTTAAGAAAGTCTTGAAATTTTTTAACAATCTCTTGAAATTTTTTAACAATCTCTTGAAATTTTTTAACAATCTCTTGAAATTTTTTAACAATCTCTTGAAATTTTTTAACAATAACTCTTGAAATTTTTTAAGAAAGTCTTGAAATTTTTTAACAATCTCTTGAAATATTTTAACAATGAGCTTGAAATTTTTTAAGAAAGTCTTGAAATTTTTTAACAATCTCTTGAAATTTTTTAACAATGAGCTTGAAATTTTTTAAGAAAGTCTTGAAATTTTTTAACAATCTCTTGAAATTTTTTAAGAAAGTCTTGAAATTTTTGTAGAATTGTCTTGAAATATTTTAACAATCTCTTGAAATTTTTGTATGTATATAAGTGTGTTATATCTATTAAATGTTTCGTCAATTCCTTGCAGTAGAAGCTCAAAAGAAAACGCCTGCAGATGAGCAATATTTGCAAAAACTCAGTGAAGTTCCGACCCCATATCGTTTGTTCCAGAAAGAATGGTCGAAACAGTCCGTCAAAGACCGCTTCAAGGCCATAAACGCGGCCAAGATTGAGGCCATTGAAGCTAAACAAAAGGAAGAATTGTTAAAACGGAAAATATATATAAGCTATCACGAAAGGGGCGCAAACGTATCTGGTCTCGACAATGGGTTTGATACTTACAAAGTCCGTGGACCTGTCGTAAAGATCGTGTACTTTACAGAGAAAGAACTGGACAATTTAAAGGCAAAGGGCCTTAAAACGAAGTTTAGAGATGGTACCCCGCTATTGTACAAATCATTGAGATGCGCCGATGGTGGAGGGGCTAGCTACGCTGAATCAAAGTCAAAAAAATATAACATGATAAGTTATTACGGAGCAACCATTATGGAAGATTACGATGGTTATGTGGGCGAGTATACGAGATATGAAAGTACATTTGGTAAAGTGTGGTATTCACCGGTGGAAGCCGATCCAAGACCATCATCAGACCCAGAAGTGGGCAAAACGTTTGCGGAACTTCATAGAGGTATACAAGGTATGTAATAATTTTTTGTAGAAACTTTTTATTTTTTTCTAAGTTTATCCACTGTATATTGTATTCTGCTAGAGTATACAAAATATTTACACAATCTTAAACAGCAGCCCAACACAATTTCATGTCCTCCTAGGAAATTTGCAGCGTTTAATACTTCCCATGTTTCTTCTGGGGTCATGATCTGGTATTTTAGGTCTATTTCCAACTTAAAAAACCATTCCATTTGGTTGTATTTGCGTATTTCCACATTTCCTCTGACGTGACAAAATGCCAATACTTTTTGAATCATATCTGTGGAAAGTATTGTGGGTATATTTTCACCTGCGTCCAGGGAATAAATTAATTCTAAGGTGGCCCATTTTGGACATGTGACAGTGGTCCCATCATTAGATACAAGAGTGCATTCCTCTTCGGGCATAACTATTGCTGGTAACGTTTGTATACTTTGGAATTCTTCTGATTTCTGACCTTCTACAAGTCCTAGTAAATGCCTTGTAATTGTTTCAATTTCTGTTAATCTGCCTGCAAACATTTCAGCGCATAAATGTGACTGTATGGCGTTAAGTGCGCGTTGGTCTTTCACTTGGTCTTCCCATGGTTTGATAGATGTGTGATCGAAAAATGGGTCATTGGGGTCTGGGTCGTTGTCAAGTTCATGTCCAAGACATCTTTGAATAATCTTATCGAATAAACAATATTCTGTATCACGTGTATGTGCAATAGAATGATCTTGACATAGACTTTTAATATTTTTTAAACTTTTCCCTTCGTCTTTGAATAGCGTTGCAAGTATTTTAATGGTCATTTTTACAGTACCCCTGCCGACTGACTTTTTTCTCCAAAAGTATGGTAGTATACAACTACACAAATCCCCGCTCACGCCATGTATATATGGATGAAATATTGGGGTTTTAATTTTTATAATGGGTGCTTTAAAAGGGTATTCTGGTGGAAATTTTAGAGTAAATCTTATAAGTGAATTACGATACGCTGACCTGTTATCTTCGATAAATATGTCACAATCCCACGAATATTGCCCGCGTATGCCTCTATATCTGCTCGTGATGGATACAGTGTCGCTATAATTTCTCAAAATGTCTTGGTACTCTAGTCCAAGCCTTCTTGTCATTTTGTTTTTATTTGTGGAATTTAAATAGGGATATTTTCATATATAAAAGTATTGTAAAAGTACAGTATAATAGGAAATTTCTAAATATTAAATGTCTGTGTTTTCAACTTATGTACTTCATAAAGCAATATATATGTATGCTGAGCCTAAAAAGGGTGGTGAATCTAAGGACGATATAGACAAATCTATGCGTGCGGCATATAATGAATGGAGTATAAAGTGCAAAGTCAATGATATACCGACAACGCCCGCTTATGATGTCGTTGGACTGCTTTCTGTGTTTCATCCTGAAAAGTTCGATGTTTCTGGTGAAGTGTTAAAATTAAGGCAAGAATTTCGCAAGCCTTCTGGGTTATTGGTGTCGGATTATCCCGCTGATAGTGACATAAATTTAATTATTATTACAGATTTCGGCGAGGAATGTGACGACGAGGTGACTGTTGCTTTGGCACCGAAAACGACACAGTTGGTATTTACGGATAAAGTTAACTTTGATAAACAAGTATCTGTGTATAAAAGTTTTGGTGGAGACAAATCTAGAGTTCATCCTGTAGAAGAATTATGGTCATTATTAAAAGCCGACAAGCGTAATGTTATACTTCAGATCGGGCCTATTCATTCTAAGGATCATGGAGACTTAATTGTACCACCGGGTACAGTATATGAGTATCATCTTGTCGGTGTAATTGGTACAACATTGAATAGTAAGGGGGACGCTAAGAGCAATGCTGAGGCATTGAAAGCCGGCGCTTCCAAAAAATCTATTGTAGATACAGATGGTGGTAAGGGTGCATTTCCGTTTTCGTTTTCGCATTTGAACAAGGCATTGTCTGGACGAATTCCAGACAAAGAGTTGTCGGCTCTTTCTGAACATGTTATCAAAATAGGCTGGCGTAATACAGTTGGACGCGCGAGTCCGAGTATTGGTAAGTTTATTTCTCATTTGGTGGTGCGTGATTCTGGTGCAAATTACGCGACCGTTCAAAACGTGTTGAATAGTTGTTTATCAGCATCTGAAGCTACAGAAATGACTTTGATGGCAGCTCGCGACGGAACTGTACAAAAGGCGGAAGCTTTGGCCAACCATTATTTCTCTAAAATGCTTGAGGGTAATTTGGTATTAGGTCCAGACGGCAATACTACAAATTCTATTCGAGGTGCTACAAAGAAAGGTGTTATTGAAGGTTATATGTTTATTTTAGTAGTGTTGAACAAATTGTTTGGAGTTCCGGTTGAATTTTTTGAGTCTGGTGGTGGTGGTCGTTGGAAACCAGAGTGGAATACACCAGGGCCAGTGAGTGGTCCGGTTAAACATCAGTTTAAAAAAATAATTTAAATTATATATGTATTAAAACTTCTAAGAGTATAGATCTATTTTTTCGTCTGGGATACAGTTGTTTTTGTATAAAAACAACACATAAAATGACCCAAGAAAACATCATAGTTAAATTTAACCATATATATGTATTTTTATCATGTAAATCTACGAAAAGTAGAGCGGACCACAATATTGTTACAATGCTGGTGATCATACTAATTAAAAACATATTTTTATATTTTGTTTAGCTCTTGTAGTCTATAATCAATGCGTTATGGATTTTCTGGAGGTTTCCATAATGTATCTGGGCCATAGTGTTTAACCCATGGCATATTATCATCATTTTCAGATGATAATTCAGCTGGAGATATAACGGACCAGTCTGTATTTTTATCGAGTATACTTGCTTGTGTGAGTATATAGCTTACAAATGCTGAGCAGAAGAATTCTTTGTTTGTTCTGGGTATGATTATGTGCCATAATCCGGCTAACCAATGGCCTATGGAGAGATCATAGTGTTTTCCGTATACATTGTCATGTATTTTTTTTAGGAATTCTTCGTTGAATAATGTGTATGTATTGGGATCTATTGGTGATCTTTTGTATATGGATTGTTTTCCATTCACCTCGGCATAATCTTTTAAGTTGACTAATGCGATACCGAATTTAATTTTATGGTCTTGTGGATCTGGGTGAAAATGATAGGAAGAGTCCCATACGTATGTCCCTTTTGGAGCCCATGGTGGATCTACAATGATAAACCCCGCATGTGAATATCTACTATGTGAGAAACATCGTATGGTAGAATCAATGATTGCTAAGAAGAAAGGTTTGGGATGATATTCGAATAAAAGAAAATCGCCGGTTTTTAGATTCATTTATTTTAAATCAATTATATTTATATTAATATTATGTAATTATGTTGTAACTACCACAGATTGTTCTACAGCCAAAGACATATAGTTGATAGCAGTATATGTATATGTTACTAAAATTATACATTGTATAATTGTTTGAACTGCAATAACTGACATTTTTGCCCCTATGTATAAAGCCAAAGCTCCAAAAAAAGCAAATAGAATATTATCTAACCACATAGCATTATAGCAATCGATCCAAACGTTGTCTACTTTATGAGATGGGTCCCAAGCTTGACCTGCTAATTTCCCTAGTACAGAATCAAATTCGAAGAATCCTCTTGCAAATAAAAATTTCATGATTTTTGGATGTTTCCATCTTACATAAAAGAGCGACGGCCATGCTATATTATATTCGGCAATTAAATCTGACAATGGGAGCATACCTTCTTGGTATCCAGCAGCTGTATAATTGGCACAATTAATATATACTTGTGGTGCACTACATGTTAAGCATGTGTCTTCGGAAGCATTCACTGCTATATATGGTATATTTTTATAGAAACAGCCTGGGTCTAATCTGGTACTATACCATAAAAATATGTCTTCCATGAATGTGTATGGAACCATAGGTGCACAGGATAGGAAATAACCGTATACTATCCATAGATATGAGTATCCAATAATGGACGAAATGACTACAACATTTGTCATCCAAAATAGTGGCAATACGGACCATGTTGAATTGGTTAAGATGAGCAGTATGACTATGGCACAATAAATAAGGGCATAGTCCATTGCCTGAACTCTTTCTTCTGGTGTTGTTGTTGTGGTAAAAATGCTTTTTTCCATATCACATTTGCTGAAAAAGAAATAATTATAACTATAATAAAACCCATAACCGTAAAACGGCACATATTCACTAGAATTTGTGGTTACATATAGCCTTGAGGCATTTATGAATCTCTCAACATTGTTGAGCCAAATTTCTTTATGAGTCACGTTCGATCTATTTTGAATATAGCTGCCCAAATCCGAGAATAACGTTTTCCAATCTTCTCCTGTAATATTCCAACGGATACTGGGGTCATTTAAAGCGGTTAAAGCGGTTATAACGCCGTTTTTAACATTTTTTTCCATTTCGGCTGTAGCATATTCCGTAGCAGCGAGTCTAGCGGCAGTGCCTTCGAAAAAATCTTTATTATAATCTAACATGTCGTTAAAATATAGCGATACATTGACTAAAATGGGTGGAAATTTATTGACATAAAATTTGGCCATGGCTTCCCCTTGAATAACAACATTTTCCACAAAGTTATCGACTAAAGCACAATCACTACACCAGCTTGGTGCACCTCTTTGATAACAACTTTTAACATCTGTCAAAATGGGTAATCTCAGGCGTGGTGGGCGATTATGTTTTTTAGTTTTGAGTGTATTTTCAGAGTACATTCGCCCAATATTTCTTTTTAGATTTGTAAAAAGTTTTTGTGTATGGTCTATGTGTTGTGTTTGTCCAGCGGGGACATCTTTACCTAAAGAATTCCACCAATGTTTCATATGAATTCTCGAATCGTATATTTTATCCACAGTGTGCCATGCCATTTGCGTACCATCTTCTTCTGTCCATTTTTTTGAAGCTATGTTATAAATTTTGGTGCCACGGTCAATGGTTCTCCAAGCAGTAGCAGTAGACGATGGATTGGATACATTTTTGAAATCCGGGTCAAAATGTTCTAATACTGTTTCAGAAATGTGTATTACTTTAAAAGATGACACGAAAACTCTTATAAAATCTGCTGCAATTTTTGCGGTCCTCATGTATAATTCTGGATCTAACCCATTTTCATAAAACTTGTGTCTTAGATTTCCCCAGTTAATAGTTTGGGTTTCATAGAATTCTTCAGCTACAAGTTTTAGAGCTCTGAATGCGTCAAACGCCATAGCATATTTCCTTTTCCAATTGTAAAACAAATCTTCTGGGAATGATTTCAAGTTAAAGAAACTTGCTAATTGAATGCCCATAAATTTTAGTTCCATACATTCTGTCCATTGGGCTCTTTCCAAAGGTCTTAATTCTGTAAATTTAAAATCAGCGGCGGCGGTCATGAGGTGATCACATACAGAAGTACCATTCCAATTTAATAACTCTGCCATTTTTCTGGGCAATTCTGCATCGTGTTCTGCTCTCAAAAAATGTTTTCCTAAAAGACCACTTGTATGATTTCGTCCTGCTGAAAGCATATCAACACATTCCATAGACTCCCATCCTATAGATGCCATACCGAATGTGAGCCCCGAAATAATGCCATCTATTGCACCCATAACAGCGTTAAGCATAATACATACGCCATTGGCCAATAAAGCCATAAATTCACCGAAGACACCAAAAAACCCTAAAATGGCTCCGAGTATGTCCCACATTTTTCTAACCATTAATGTAAGCGATTTAATAAAAAGATCCAGAAAAGACGTGAAGAAATTTTTAATTGCTTGTTTATTTCCAGAGAATGCTGCAATAAAATTAAGAACAACATCCATGATCAACAATACCATATCCATAAGTTCGTTCTTTAACTCTTCGGCAATGATATCTAATATGCCAATTATTATTTGAAAAACTTTACCTCCTTTTGGTCCAGTTAGTGCAGTGAATAAATCACCTGCGGCTTTAATCCCCATTCTTACCACCGATATATAACTATCTACGCCTGCGTCCAACCCAACACGTACAGATGTCTTCATAGCTTCTCCGTCTAAGGTACCGGCAACGGCATGTTGGCCCAATTCAATGAACATATGTCTTAAAATGGCTTCCAGTCGGAGCCAAAATACCAAATTATATTGAGCAATAGCATTGAAAACTTTTGTCAATCCGTGTTTGGCAGGTCTCGGTAACTTGGGTATGGCATTACCTATGGCCGAAGATAAAGCACCAAGAAATTTTTCAAAGTCGCATATTTGTGTCATTTCTTGCATGGTAACATCTTCGAAATTGCCAGAAAGTGTTGAAACAACGTTTCCAACAATTTGTCTCATACCATTCAAATTATATCTTTTGAAAGCTCGCACGGCAAGTCCCAAAGAACAAAACAGATCATTTCTTCCACTAATTCGACACCCTACTGTATTTTCAGTTGTTCCATCCTTCAAATTACCTCCTCTTTTTCCTAAATCATAATCAATCGGGCCTTCATATTCGCCTGCACCCGAAGCAGTGCCTATATCTAAACTACGGTCTACTAATCCAACGGGCGGTTTAGAATCAGCTTCCCATAATTCATATGATATATCCCTGTATTGATCAGAATCATCACAAGACCATTCTGTTTGTGAAATAACTGTACGAATTTTATCTGTTTTGTCGCCGTTTTCATCAAGTTCGTATATATAATTTCCAAATTCATCGGTTGCATTAATGACTTGACCAGGGACGAGTTTACATCCGGGTTCTTCGACACTAGCGTAAATAGATCTTACATTATTTATTTTTTCATCGGCAGACATATATTGGTCCAAAAATTTCATGGTCGGTGTCGTTTCTATAATAAATGATGCTTGATTTCGACGATCCATTTCTCCAGTAGCGGCCCCGTCCCCATCTATTAATCTGTCCAATACGTCACAAGTTGGGTTGATTGGTCCGAGTGACACAATATAATCCAAAGCATTAATAAATGTTCCGGTATTCTGAAACATGAATTCTATAATCATGGAATTGCACCAATGGGGTACAACATCTTCAGATGTAAAACGCTTTTCAATTAAATCAGCCTGTTGTTGTGAAGCCCCGACAACTTCCAGCAATGGATATCTAGATATACATTTACATTTTGAATCTGGAGTTAAAGGTGCCATGTACGAACACATACAGGCAGGGTTATCATTGTCATTGCCACAAGTTGGCATCCTCTTTCTACCAGTTTCGATCTTACCCGTTTTTTCATTAAATTCCAATATATTCCCAGTAACTTGTAGAGCACTATATTCTCTAGCTTTGCAAATAGTCCAACGTAATTCTTCTTCTGTTTTATCAGAAGACGGGATGAACGTACCATTGGTAGAATTCATTTTATCCGCCCAATAATCATTCAGTTGAGCATCAGGATCTAATCTGGCATATGCTATATCATATGCTTCTTGGCCCAAAGCCGTGGATTCAGCATTGTTTCTTATTTCTTTGGCATATTTGTCGGCACCAACCATATCTGTGCAAGCGATGGGGTTACCACCAAATAAGGGACCACCACAGTGTTGATTAAATGCTTCTCTTTGTATGTCATCTAGAATTTTGGTCCTATTTTGTTCACCGGCCTCTTTTGCTTTTTCATAATCCAAATTACTTATAGTATCTTCGCCAGCACTACCGCCTGAGAAAGAATCCCACATTGAAGACGCCCCACTGTCAACATTATCGTATATCAAAGCCGTTTCATTATTGTATAATGAATTAAATCTGGCTTCCATCTGTAACTTATTTAATCCATGACCACAATTGATTGGATAATTAAAAAAATGACCAGTGACTATATCTCCAAAAGAAAGCAAGACTCTAACTCCGATACGTAACGATTCAATTGCAGTTCTGGTTAACGGCGGTATTGGAAATGGAAAGGCAATAAAATGATCGAATGGTTCTTTGTCCGGACCTCTATCAATATTAATATCGAGACCGTCCATCGGTTCCATGTATGGAAGTGTATCACCAAACCCTGGTCCCAATATACCATGAGAAACATGCATGACAAGGGCATCCATAGGTGCAAAAACATCAAAATTTAAATTAGGTTGGCCACACCAAGGATTATAAAAAGGTTCTCCTTCTTCAAATGTTATACCTTTAGGTCTATTACAAGAACATCTGCCACGATCTCCAGTCCACAATTGTCCTTCTTTGTAATATGTATTTGTTTGAAAGTCGTAAGCAGTCATTTCGCTACGTTCTTCGCACGAATAAACTTTATTTCGATTTATAAGAGGACCTTCCCATCTTTGTAGAGTTCTAAATGCATTTTGTTCTTGTGTAAATATGGATTTAGTCAATAATTCTATTACAGCACCATATGCTATAGCATATGCATTTGTATATATTATACCATAGTTATAAATAGAACATCCAACTGTATATCCTATAGATACGTATTTATGTTCCTTTACATCGCGTGCCCAATCGCAATTTAATTCGAGGGGCGTGTTTGGATCAGTAAATACATCTCCGATCGAAAACGTATCCGTAACCAACTTTTCCATAACATATACAGCCCACTGTGCAAAAACGGCGCCGTTATAGACAGATCGATGTGAATAAGATAAGGCTTCGTCCATATTCCATACTTCGGTATTAAATGGACTTTTATCTGGATGGAAAGTAGATTCTAACAGATACAACGGCCCGTTGACGCCAAGAACGGATATAAATTCCACGCCTCCTGATATAGCTTGGGCGCCAGCTGAGAATGGACCTTCTGTTGGATATATTTCCATTTTAAACCCAGGACTAAATAATCTTATGATATTTCCCAACGATTTAAATGCAATCGAGTCAAGTGCCAGGCCTGTCTCCACAATGGCACGTTCTAATTTAAAACTCACACGATGAACATCTGGATATTCTTTGATCAATAAGCCAAAAATCATTTGTCCACCTCGAATCATGGCTTGGAATCCGTTATTTACAGCGGCCACAACATGGGGTTCTTCGAAAACAGCAAACATAACAGCAACGATTGGTTCAAAGCGTACACATGCGCATGCAAATGCTTCTTCTGTAACCAAAACGGCAGCCATAGTATGGTTGATTGGCATTTCAATGTCAAAATCATTCGTAAAAAAGTTACTATTTGGATCATCGTCGCCCACGCCAAAAAATCGAACCAATGATTTTGTGGAAGCAATAATAGCAGCAGCCAATTCTGTAAAAATACGAAATAGATTTACATGACTACACCTAGCTGTTGTATATAACGCCGCCGACACTAACTGACCATTAATAATTAATATAGCGTCTGCAATAGGCGTTCCTATGGCAAACAAGATACGATTGAGTTGTAACAAGGGTGTAATAACATTCCGCATTAATGGAATTAATGCACATGTCCAACCATCGTCTATCACAGACAATAAATCATAGTGGTAATAATGCATTAATAATATGAAAGTAGCTACTATCGACGAAAAAACAGCCCATTTAAATTTGGAAAGTGATGATACCGTTAGTGTCGTAACGATTGACCAAGTACCTTTTATGGGTATGAATATTGTATTTGACAGTTGAACTATAAATTGTATAATAATTTGATTCAAGTCGCGGTTTAGAGATGGGTCTGATGACCCACCCGCATTAAAAACTGTAGCTACTAAAAATGAAAATACAAGACCTGACAATGCCGCCAATAATAGTAGTAAAACATCAGGCATTTTAAATAAAGAAACAAACATTAAATACTGTGTTTTGAAATATTATCTAAAAGGTTCGTCACTAGGAATATCGATAGTTACATATTCTAATAAATGTCTTAAATATCGCGCTCCAGCTTTTGACATACGAGATAAAAGTCTATCCGTTCGTCTTTTTTTTTCAGTCATCTGAGCACGCACTTTCTGGTCCGATGATAATGAACGATGCTCAGGCGGAAATATAGATATCCACCGATAAACATTTACAATCGGTTCCACTTCTGTATGAGAATTAGTTCTAGTCGATCGTCCAATAGCTTGTTGATCCTCGGCATCCGACCATTGAGGTTCCATCAAATGAAACCAGCGTACATTCTTTAAAGATATTCCAACTCCGTCTTTACTAGTTAACAACAATATCTTTGCTTCGGGACCTTTCTTATTAAACCATTTCAACGTATTTTCTCGTCTAGATGATATATAGACGTTTATATCACCTAATGAGACAACAAGCATATTTTTTTCGATAGTGGCGTTCCACCTTTGGCCTAGAAAAGAATAAAACCCATCAACGCCGTGCAACCTAAAAAACGAATAAACAACCATTCGAACAATGCCACTTGCGCCGAGAATATCATTCTCTATTTGTGTAGCCATGGCTTCCCATTTAGACAAACAATTACAAGTTTGTCTAGATTTTGTCAAATATGCATTTTCAGAAATATTGTGAAAACTCCGAGCATTTTCAGCTTCTTTGTGTGTACGCCATTCCGATTCACTCATATAAATAAAATTTATATTGTCATCTTTCAATCGTGGTATATCCCCACAATATGAAGTCCAAATGCACGATTGTTTGAGGTCCCGAGGATTTCCCAAAAGTCTTCGGAGCCCACCATACTTAAAAGAATCGTGAACGGGTGTCGCTGACAACAAAATGGTCACCTCGGAAGCCTTTGCTAAAACATTCACCATTTCAGACATGGCAGACAGATTAATATATCCTTGACACTCATCCACAACAAGACAATATTTACCTTTAGGTATAATAGCACGCAACATAGAATGGCGTTTCATCGATGAATCGTTGGAACAAGCGCGATCTAGTGCCCGTTTAAACTTATTTCTTATTTTTTTATCTTCGCAAGCGCGCATCAATTCGCCAGGAGACATGCTCTGTAGTTGGCGCCGAGTATAACCCTTCTCAGATAAATGATTCATAATATAATTGTAATGAGATACATTTACATTTTGGAGAGAATACCACCAATCAGGGTTATGTAACATGGCTCTTTTAAATGCTCGTTTATGAACATTATTCGTAAATCTACGATACATTTTTATATTTTTTTTCCAAGTTGATTCCACATTCGATAATGTCGTCAATATTATTAATTTGCCAGATGGATTACGATCCAAAAAATGCCGACATGCGTGTAATGCAGCCAATGTTTTTCCACTCCCTAATGGATAATAGACCAATAAACGCTTTGTGCCTGTCGAAAGGGCACAGGCTGGACCGTATTGGAACAAACGATCGTCGAAAAGTGGACAATATGGAACAGATGCCATTTTATAAATACAATACAATTAAATACCTTTATTTTTTGTTTAGATATATTCTAAAAAATTATAACTTTTCTATCCATTTCTCTAAAATTGTTATTATAATTATCTAACCCACCATAATAATTATAATGGGTTTTTTTCTTGGCGACACAACAATAGCATAACCCAAACATACTTAAGATCAAAAAAAATGGAACGAGCCAATGATTTGCTCCTGTTTCGTAAATACTATATCCGCGTATACAAAACGGTATATTTAACGAACCTTCTGGTTTGTAATGTTCTGGACAATCTGTAAAAATACTCATTGAATGCCTATCTACTGGATTGCGACTCACATGCACAAGGTGTAGATAATGGTTACTAACCAAATATTCTTCATTATATTTTCCAATTCCCATAAAAGAAACCATATCGCCGTCTGTTCTCCAAGAACGAATCGGTAAAGATGTATTTACATTATTTTTACAAGAATAACCAGCATTAAAAATAACAGCTTTTGCAGTGATATTATGGTAAATCTTTTTTAAAGTTTCGACCGCTAGAGCACCCCCCAGACTATGACCAGTAAACACTATAGAATTAACACTTTGAATTTTTTGCTGTATTGCCTGGAAATTTCTGTTAAATCTATCCGAAGAATCTAATTTACCACGACCAATGTCCATATCAGTATCAATATCTCGCGAATGAAATGTCCCTCGAAATCCTATAATGATATTTTCAGGAGCTTTTTTTTCGGAATAAATGACCCATTCTGGAGAATGGTCACCCCCTAGAAAATCAGCTGTTTCGACTAAAGAAAATGAATATGTTTGATTAACGCGTGCTACACCATTCCTATATTTAACCACATTACCAATGGCAGAAATATGTTCGGGGATATTTTTTAAATAAACACCTCTTGAAATAGTTGCATAAACACGATCCTCAACAGTGGTTGGATAATTCACTTTTTTACAATCTGTACCCAGACATGTGGTTTTAAAACACTGATTGATCCCATTATTTTCTATATATTCGTCCATTGAATCTAGAATATGAACGAAATCTGCCGAAATAATATCTTTAGTGGAGTCCATCTTATCTACAAAATTATGAAAATAATTAGTGATGGTTGCAGATGTTAAAACAGGCAAAATAAATAATAATATCATTAATATAAAAATGAAACACATAAATAGGTATTTTATCTTAATTCTATTTCTGAAGAAGAACCCCTAGATTCATCCACTTTAAAATAAACTTCATGCAAAGAATGTCGGCCTATCTTATATTCGGCAATTATAAGATTTTTTTCGTCAAGATCGTCTTCAATGGGAGTATTCTGACCAAAGCGTAAATAATAGCCAGTATCAAATTTTGGTTTTCTTACGATAGATGATTTCGTCGTAATCGCGCCGATAGGCCTTTCTAAACCAATCATCTGTTTTAATTGATCCATAGTTTCTGTTTTATGTTTTGTAGAAGGTGCAAAATTATATTGGCCACGCGCCCAATCGTATATGGAAACGCCATATTTTCGATCATTTACATATGTGTAATCCAACATCCCTTGGTCTTTAAACACGTCAGTCATAAAAGCAATGGCGTATTTATAAAAATTGCTTTTGTGTTCACATTGTAAAGACATATCTGGCTTATTCATAAACATAACAGATGGGTAATCACGATAAATATCTGTCATTTTATGTTGCATTTTCATAATATATCCGGGTTTTCGTGTTGTTACTACTGGATAGACATCACCAGTTCCTTCTAAATGTAACATAGGCAAGGTTGTTTCACATTTCTGCTTTGGGAATGCGTTATAAGAATGTTCCATAGAACAAGAACCATACATTTTCGAAGCCCATGCATTTCTAGGATGTAACGCAGACCAAATGTGATTACGATACGGTGCATCATACTTTATATATTTACTATGTGCACTAGAATCAACTGCACCTTGTTCTATTGTTGGGACATACATGTGTAGAATTATGGATAATGTTCCCATGGTTGAATCTTTACCGGGTTTAACCCATTCGCGAATTTCTTTACATTGTTGATACACTTCACGGGCAAAATCTTCACAATCTCCTGTAAAGGAAAATTTAGAATTTTCTGTGGGTTCGCGTGGTATAGACCAACGTTCTGTTCCTTTAGATTCGGGTGTAATCTGAACGTCCGGCGTATAGTTTATTTCCAGGCGTGCGTGTAATGTCATAGCATCTGCAACGACTGATAAACTTCTCAAATGTTTTGATTTAATAGTCGTATCTAACATTTCATGAATATTGTTTATCCAATCTTTTTCGCGTATACAATTTCGAGACAAAGCTATTGTTAAACGTTCTTTGTGAGAACGAACGGCTTTTGTAAATTCGTCCTCTAATGTTGTAGGTATCATACAAAAAGCTCCGGATGGCAATGTCATGCCCATGTGATTTACGTAATATGGCGAATGTACCCATTTTAAACCAGGAACGATGGAATCCAATCCTTTTGGACTGAATCCACCAATAAGTGTTAAATTAGATTCGGCAGCATTATACATTTCCTTAGAAAATTTTTCATGTTGATATTCAACATATTTTAGTTCTAACGAGTTATCCACCGATATTTTCATAGAAACTTGTCCTGTACGTAAAGGTTTACGACTTGAAGAATCTCTAACCACAAACGAATACTCTTTATCTTCCACTTGAGACAAATCGACTACAAATGATCCCAAATATTGAGAAACAGTCTCGTCGTTATCATTTTGTCTTTTAAAATACATTTGACCTACCAAAGATAGAGAATTTATTTTTTCATTTAATTTAAGTTCAGTGGTTTCCTTTTGTGTGTCGTTCAATGTTACAGAACGTGGTCTTGTTGGACAAGACAAAAAAAACACAACAAAGGGATTTTTAGCAACATGGCTGTAAATTTCTGTACACTTGAATTTTATGCCGGAGTCGCTTTCTACCACACTCATTATATTTATTCTCTAATAATTTCCTCTTAAATACCCGCGATTTCCTATGACATTTTTTTAACCAAATAAAACGTTGACAAGCATTCACATTAGATAAATCAATATTCATCAAAAAATCAGTACAATTTTTGTTAAAAAAATGAAACATTATCTTTATTGAAATTGGAAAGGTTAGCCAATCTACTATATTTTGTACCCATTCTATTTTATCAATATCGCCATCTAACTGCAAAGACCAACTCAACAAATAATGCAAACCAATTTTTTCACGTGGATTCAACTCTATCATATAAATAGGCATGTGGCGTGAAAAAATTAAATAGGCTTCTTCGTCAAAATACTGTTCTTTCGATGTACGACGCAATGATATAAAATCTATGGTTGTCAAAAAACGACAAAGACCCCGATCAATGACATATGGTAAACATGAAATAGATTTCATTCATTTTTAATATCTATACGTAACCCAGATCGGATTTTTTTAAAGGTGATTTATTTTGGCCATTTTTGATGCCAACGTTTAGAGAGACCGATACATTTTTTGTATACTCTATATTTTTTTTGCATATCTGGCGTCATCATGGTATGCCGCAAATCTTCCAAACAACATATTATAGTATTTGGTACTATTTACGAACATGTTTTTTTATATAACATGAGTGCGGCTAATAAAAGATCAAGGTCGGGATTCCACACCTTTGTAAGCGGGATGAATGTTTCCGAATCAATAACGCTTACCGTTCGAGATGTGTCCATCACTATCCCTAAAACGCATCCAATTTTTAGTCTGTCTACAGTTCTTAAAGGTACTCTTACGTTTGGCTCTCATTTTGTGAATGCAAATCCGTATTGTGTGCAAGTTTTAATTGATTACGCCGAATGTTACGAGGCCGCTACAGCTGGAGATCCGAAAGCGCAAGAAATACAACAGGAAATGTTGAGCAAAATTTATTCGGATGGCGATTTGCAGTGGACGGTGCATGTATTGAATATGGAGTTGGGTGCTGAAAAATATGACCCAGAGTGGTCTTTGGACAAATCTCTGTCCATTGATAAATTTGGAGTTATAGTGAATTTTGACGCGTTCTGGACGTATACACAAGCCGTCGTCATCATTGCTCTTCTTTTGAAGCAAGACAAGTTTCCTGAAATAGACCTTAAAGTGGAACTCGGCAAAGAAGGATTGTATGACGATTCTGGTAACGAGTGCAGACAACTCTCCAAGCAACGTCGAGAGGACAATATGATATCACCCAGCAATGGTGCTCGCAATGCTCGGCTTTTACCCAAAGCTTTACGCGTTAATGACCTAAATATCCAGCTAGGTAGCGAATCGTCATATCATGATCGCATGGAACAGTGTCGTACGATTAGTTTTTCAGTTGCGAATGAGACCCGCGTTAACTCTAGCTTAGACCAGCGGTCTAGTGCTGGTGGAGATAAAAGGACGAATAAATTCATGGACGAATTACAAAAATATTTGTTGACGTATGAAATTAAAGAAATGCGACATTGGTAAAAAAAAATTTATTTATCTTTTGTTCTCTTTTATTTTATGCAATCATTTTATTTTTGAAAATAGTAGGACTTATTTGGCAATAAATCTTCCACTGGGTCAATGCCAAACGATTCAAAGAAAAAATCCAAATCGGTTAATGTATTCAATTCAAAATACATTATTGAATACACACTCTTTATATTTTTACATTTCTATAATACGGACGATTTATTAAAAACAATTCCATTCTACGCTTATCGCGGGCAATGGCTTGGTCGTCATTATGAATATTTCTAGTAACATTATCATAACAACTTACCTTGAAACTTTTAAATAAATACCTTGCCAAACAAGAGACACGATTTTTATGAGCAGGTGATGTCACAAATATTATATTATTTGAAAGTTTTTTTGAAAAAATAAGCTGTTTGACATAAATAAGATTTGTTACAGTGTCAATAGAACAAGTTTCGGTGAAAATTGGAATGTTTGGTACATGATTAGCTAACCATTCTGACATATAATAAGATTCTTCCATGTTATTTTCCAATTTACTACCCCCCGCTACTATAATAAAAGCTTTTGGATATTTTTGGATCTTTTTCAATGAATGATTCAATCGTTTGTTTAAAATCTTCATAGAATTGCATCCTAATATAACTATAGAATGCGACATTAAATCCAAATACGTCTGTTAAATACCGTACATAATTCATTTAAAACGTTGCAATGATACTAACCTTTTTTATATTTTTATCGTGTTTAACTATATGTAGCATTTACAATATCAAAGTTAATTTAGAAAAAAAATGGGGAAATGACAAATGTTTAGTATATTCACAAATATTATGTACATGTTTTATTATTTATATAGTAATTACATTTGCAACTTCTTATTTTCCACTATTTTGGGATTCGAATATGGCATTTAATCGTTCCGAATTATTCAAAACGACGACGGATATGATACATTGTGTTGAAGAAAATATACCAGAACTTTCACTGCAATATGAACAAATACGAAAATGTTTAAAACATGTGCGTGTATATAAAGTGCGTAATGGTCGTTTGCCCTATATTCGCGGACATTTCGATAAAAGTAGCATCATGGCCTTTGTTACTAACATAGATAGTGATTCTGTATTTGTCACAAAACAATTCTTAGAACTGTCAAATACAGATCGAGCACTTATTATGATCCACGAGTGCGCGCATATAGGAATAGGCGCAAAAGATTATGCTTATATGTGGCAAGAAAAGTATTCAGATTTAACGAAATCGCAACATTTAATGAATGCAGATTCTTTCATGCATAACGTATTGGATAAATGTACTTAATATTTAATTTTTTCTATAACGCTTGTTTTTACTAGACCATTCTGGTACATCCGACGGTCGTCTGTCTTCTCGGATGGTATATATCCTACGTCGGGCTTGTTCCGGTTGTCTTTCGTATTCTATTTCCTCTCTCTGTCTTTTACGTCTTTTTTTGGGAGGGGGTCTTCGCTGCTGTGGAGACCTTCGAAACATGGGCGACATAGGTCTTCGACGCTGAGGTGGTCTTCGAAACATGGGCGACATAGGTCGTCGACGCTGAGGTGGTCTTCTTTGGTTATTATTCTGTCTTCTTTTATGTTGGCCGCGGCTCGGAGAGATCGATCGCCTTCTTTCGTGATTGGGTGTATATTTTTGCCACCATTTTAACTTCGTTTGACGATACCGAGACCTTGTTTTTTCAAGTTCTCCAATCACTTTTTTGGCAATCTCCAAATCTGATTTTCGACATTTTTCTAAAACATCTTCGGTGAAATCGTCACCGTAACCACAACCATATTCTAAAATATTTTCAATACAACTCACAAACGTTTGAAATTCTTCAGAATTTTTTGGTATACCCACATCAATAGCTAAATCTTCTGCCATTTTATTAAAATATACAGACTTATATACAAATTTTTAAGTAATCCACTTCGGAATATTCATATGATCTATAATCGTTGGCGAAGATCTTAATCTTTGAATTTCATTTTTCAAAACAATATTTTCTCTATACAAATGCAATGTCATCTTGGATAATTCCACTATATTAATTTTCAGAGTTTGAGGAGGACAGGCATTTTTCAGTTTCAATTGTTCTAATTGTGCAATTATAGCTTCCATGTCGTTTGAAAAAAAAACTTCTTTTATAGTTTTTTTGATTAAACTCTTGGACAATAATCAACAACAATGAAATCGCCAATATCAAATTCTATTTGTGTTGTAGCATCTTTCGTCAATGTCTTTTGTGTTTGTATAATTTTGGTGCATTTGATTTGTTTTGGGGTTTGTGTTTGTATAATTTTGGTGCATTTGATTTGTTTTGGGGTTTGTGTTGTAGCATCTTTCGTTTGTGTATTGTTTTTTCGAACATATAGAAAAAAAATAAATATACCAATTGCAAAGGACAGATTGGATGTATATGTCATTAAAATAAAAAGAATATAATTTATACTGGTCCTACTATAACTTCGGCAAATGTAGATGGATCTACATATTTGGCCAAAGTTTCGTTTACATATTGTAAATCTAAATTTTCTACTGTATTTTTAAATACACGGAAAGCCTGGTTCGGTTCCTTTTCTTCCATAATATATTTGTGAATAATTTCCCCCAAGCGGTCAACTTCGTCCGATTGTATCAATAAAGAACCAATCATTTTGTTTTTCGCATTGGATAATTCCAATGGTGTCACGCCATATGCATGCCAGTCTCGAATAAGTTCTCTGGTTACATTTAGTCCTTCCTCTAAAGAAGCAGGGCTAAATGTCCCCTGAACACATATAATGGGATCTGTTTTTTTTGAAACCGTTTGTAATACGGCATAAATACCATATGTACCCAGTCCTTTTTGTTCTCTTACTGTATGCATCAAGCGTCCCGTCATACCACCCCCTAAAATTGTTGCCGCACATTTGAGAGCCATTTTTTCTTTATAAGAAATTGTTTTAGAAATTGTTTGTCCCATCATAATGGCCGTGGAACCATAACCATCTAAATGTTGTTTGTAAGAAGACGCCTTCCTGGGTTTTGCCGTCCACGAAAGTGTTTGATGTGGTACATTTTCATGGACGGGCAATTGCGTTTGCAATATATTCGCAGTGGTATGATCAGGTGCGATAATGGTAACATATGTCGAATCATTATTCACTAGAAATTTATTATGAAATGTTTGAAGATTATACACATTTAAATCCGAAATACGTTGAATTCTATCTCGAATTGGAATATTATATTGCGTTTGTTCAAACAAAGCATTTATAAAATGCCTTTTCACATTCCAATTCTGATTCTTTGGCCTTGATTTTAATTCGGCTATAATATGTTTTTTATGCATTTCAATGGTCTGTGTTTCGAAACGGGGGTCCAGCCAATCTTTTGAAAACATAATACGAGCTCCATTCGTTATAGAATGAGTATCTATTGGTAATTCCATTTGCATATGGATAAATTCATGATCGTGTGTAAAATTACGAACGGCATGAAATTTAGAAAGTTTATTCGCATTATTAATTTTAGACGGATAGTCCATAGAAGCTACTAATAAAGAAGCTGTATCGTGCTCCGCCGGAGAGAAACGTGCAGATACTGTAGCTCTCAAATAAGAAGCACGGCTTGATTGTATGAAATGCATCGTCGGGGAAATTTTACTGACTGACCAATGTTCTTTTGAATCAAACTCTGGCAAATCATCAATCCCAGGTGAGATTTCATGTTTTTTTTCAAGCATAGGTTCTGCTTTTTGCAATTCCATATGTTTTGCTACTGGTATTACATGAGTTATTGTCATATTTGTTGGTCTAAACACTTTATGAGCAGTAGTCTGAATGTCTTGCGGTGTGATAGATTCTAATGTAACAAGTTTACTTTCAAAATCTTTCCAATTGCCCATCGAAACAGAATGTCCAATAATAGTCATTAAATCTTGAACAGATTCTGTAGAACGATTCCAATCGTCCATAATAGAATTTTTTATCTTGTTTAATTTCATTTGGGGTACTTTGTGCGTTTGAAAGGATTGTAGTACGGATACCATCTTCTTTTCATTTTGAGATCTTATATTTTCGGAGGTTTTTTCATGTGTCGCGTGGAAAAACCATAAATATGGATCAAAATGTCTAGGAGAGTACGTATCGATGTCATGAAATGTTCCATCCGTGACATATTGTTGACCACGCCCTTCAGAATTATAATTGATTAAACGATCAATCACTTGTAACACTAATGAATCTTTGGACGAACCTCGAGGAGCTTTAAATGCCATACACACCATCGGACATATTGCTGGCATTTTAAGTTCAATAGATCTTCTACCTGTCTGTACTGGTTCTGGACTATGTACGGGATGACAATCTGTACCCATTTCAATATCGCCGAAATATTTATCTACCATTTGCATAAGTTTTTTGGGTTCAATTTTTCCAGTAAATATCAAGGTCGTATTATTTGGAACATAAAACTTTCTTCTGAAATGTTCCATATCAGTAGCTTTTGTATTTGAAACTGCTGTTCTCGTTCCAATGGTAGAATGGTGATACGGATGTTCCAATATAGCCACCGAAGATGTTGTTCTGAACATAGCATTTCCAGCACGTTGGCCTCTTTCCAATTCATTTAAAACAGCTTTCATTTCAGTAGATACTTTACTGGCTGGTACTTTTGGCTCTTTAAACCTTGCCGAATCAATTTGTATCGTTTCCTCCGTTTGTTCAGGTAAATGAACAACATAAAATCTTGTAGAATCCATATTCGTTTCGGCATTAATGATATCCCCTTTGGACGCCAAAGACCATATTTTACCATTTTGGATTCTGAAGGACATATGTTCTATAAAATGAGCTGCGCCTTGTGGCACTGTAGCAGCTTCGTCCTTAGATCCGGCATGTACCGCTCTCATATAAGCGGTCACAGAGGCGCCCTCGACTGGACATAAAATAACTCTTAATTTGTTCTTTTTATGGACATAGGAATATACAGTGTTTTTACCTAGTAAAGCTGATTGTGATGATGTCCACATTTTATATAAATAAAATAACATTTATAGTCTAATTTTTAAAGTCGTCTCCTACTTTACCAAATGTAGGCAATGTCAATTTCATATGGAATAGTTGCTTGTAAATATAATGGAAAGCCTGCAAAGTCGTTGTTTTCTCTGTCGCTTGCCACCGAGTCAGTGAATTATGACCTTTCGTTTGTGTTAATCCTGCATAATATACATGTTTTATAAGGTTTTTATTAGATGCTATCGTAGAATATTCTTCGGTATTTTCCATAACCACATGAAGTTGTTCCATAATCATTGAAAAGGTAATATTATCTATATGATTATAAACCTTTTTATCTTGATAGTCCGTAAATAAAAAACATAACATTTTCCAAAATTGTGATTTATTTTGGTGGAATGTTGGGTCTTGAATCGCTTGTTTTACCGAATTGGGCGTTAAAGAATCCATATTATTTTTATTTACATATTTATCAAATTTTATTTTAAAAAAGAATATATTATATTTATATTTTTTCTGCTAACCATTCTAGACCAATTTTTGCTCTTTGGTTTTTCGTAGCAGAACATTCAATAGCGAACCATTCTGAAGTTTTAATCGCGTTCAATTTTAAATGTTCTATGATAACCTCTTTTGAGACGGCCATTGGTAAATCTTGTTTATTACATAATACGACCAATGGTTTACCTACATTGTCTTTATGTGAAATAACAGCATGTAATTCAGAACATGCCTTATCAAATCTATCCGAATCATTACTATCTACTACAAACACGATACCATGCGATTGTTGATAGTAATGCGGCCATAATGCTCTAATTTTATCTTGACCGCCCAAATCCCACATCTTAATCGTCAAATTTCCGATTTGTATCTCCTCTATATTAAACCCTATAGTAGGTATTGTATAAGAGATAGCCTCACCTAGTTGTAAAGAATATAATAAAGCTGTTTTCCCGGCAGCATCTAAACCCAAGATTAATATAGCTGTTTCTTGGTGGAAAGATTTCCAAATCCAATCGAAAGACCCGAATACGGTTTCAAAAGTTTTTGCGGAGAGAGTGCCGCCCATATACCTACTTTTTCAAACATATATACTAAAAAAAATATTTTGTAAAAACAGTTTTTGCGTTTTTGATTAATAAAATACAGTATATAAGTCGCGCCGAAAAATCTATAAACATGGCAGGATACGAAGACTCATCAGGACTCAAATCAGTTGGAGACGGATCTCCTAATCACGCACTTGGGCCATTCTTTGGCTCGGTCGAACCACAATATCAAAAAATGCTTGCCGAAGATAAGTTCGCACATGAGACTTATAATTTACCCAAGGCTTACGAGGGTAAGAACAAGCACCTTGAGACTGTACTCGACTACCTTATTACCAAGGAAGATGACTGGTACACGTCGGATGTACTCCCATGGGTTCTTACGCAAGATTTATCCGTTAAATGGGATATTTTCCGTTTTAACAAGACTTTGATGGATTTGGAACCGCATCAAGGCGTACCTCGCTATGTAACTGCGGAGCGCGAATCTAGGTCAGATCGATTGGTTCGAAGAGGCCTCGCGTTCATTATCGAACACGGTTTCTATAAAACTGACCAAGGTCGCCAGCATTACCTTATGAATCTTCGCCAGATCGTCGATTCGGTCAACGAGACCGCCTACCACGGCGTCATTCATGCTCTCCTGACCAGCAAGAACCACTACAAAGAGTGGGAGCGCCAACATGGCACTGTTGTGACTCGTCCAGGCCAGCTCTTGCGCAAGCAAAGACGTCGTTGGGCTGTCGTGCAGAAACAGGAGCGTGGACTCTATATTTTAGATGCGGAATTGAAGGACCAGATGAAATACGAAGGCGTCCGTCCAAATGTATGGATTCTTCCATCAAAGATGTCCATTTACGTGACTATGGTACCGTCAGCAGAAGTTGAGTTTTACCGCAAGGGCGCAGGCGCTGCAGCCAACCTCGAGAAGGGTCCCGATAACCTTTTGACTTTCCGTGGCAGTAAAGTGTTCGAGACTCGTCCATTTGATATCGATTTCATCGGAGAGCCTCGCGACCTTTTAGTGAGAGAGCGTCAGATTGGTGAATACTTTGTTTTCCCAGATGCCGCAGACGTCGGTGGTGAAGACAACCGAGATATATTTGTTTACTCGATGGATGATGATCAGTTTATTCGCCTCAAGTATTCTGAATGCAAAGCCAAAGCCGTCGAAAACGCAAAGGCTGCCAATATTCAACATAATGGTCAAGGTACCGTGCTTCTATTGCGTCCATTCCAGACATACAATATGGCTTCGGCCGTGTTAATGAAAGGAGGCCTCGAAACAGGGTTTACCGCACACGGTCATCACGACTTTATGCTTACAGATGATGTCATCCACAAGGTGCACATCGGTCATTACACTTTCTACCACAAATCAATTGTGAAACAACCAAAGAACATTATTTTAGCAGAAGATATTTTCTCAACAGGCTATGTTGGTGGCGAAGGGTCAAATGTATTCCCGGGCGCTACCAGTGCAGATAACCCCACAGAAGGTTCTTTCAGTGCACAGTTGGCAGAGGATAGATTTACACATGATATTATTCCGCTCTGGATCCCCGCTGGAGAAGCCGCTATTCAGAATCCTTTGGATATTACAGGCCACTACAGCTCACAAACATTGGACTTGAACAACTCGACATTAGATAATTCAAACCCACATTATCCATGTGCTGCAAAATATTCGAGCGCGCTTGGATTTGACAGACTTCAGAACTATGGCGCCCCTGCCGGTGAAACTTTCCTTTCACCAGTAAGACACCTCAACACTGTATGCTTCCAAGGACATCAACTTTCATATGACGCGAACAAGAAATCTTACACCAAGATTACCTTGAATACGGGCCATTGGGGACCTAACGTGTACCCAGGCTGTAGAGCGGTCAGAAACGGAGAGAATGCGTTCCTCAAGGACATGGAATACGAGAAATACCGTGTAGGAGGCCAACTTTCTTAAATTATTCATAAATTATTCATAAATTATTTCTAAATTTTATTAAATATTTTTTTTAAAACATTATATTATCTATTGGATCATTGTGTTTAGCAACAAGTATCTCTAATTCATTTGAATTACCCTTTTCCATTTGTTTGTCTGAACGACACAATCTTTTGTATATCACATATTCAGCGGCGATGAAAAATGCAACGAATGTTAATATCAAAGGCGATAAATATCCAATAATAATGCGCGTAAAGTTAAAATTTCGGACACTATATCCCTTTAAAGGATTACTTTTCATCCATGTCGAACGTTTATGGAAATAATCCTCTATCCTATTTAATTCCTTTTCCATGGTGGATTTAGCGCCTGCTTTTTTTCCATATACGGCATACAGAATGTTATTCGAAAAACTATATGGGTTTTTACCAAAAATATTCCATCTTTCAATATTTCGATCGAAATAACCTTGCGCCAATTCGTTTCGTCGTTGAAAAATAATATCATTCACGACATTAAGGTTATTATCTACCACGGATTCGCGAACTGAATTGACCTTATCAATAAAAGGTTGGTGTTTTCCCAAATGTACCCACAAGTCCATTGGACCCCGATCATAATAATTCAAATTAAATAAATCCCAACCATATGTAGGAGCAACTCTCCAAAATTCCTTGTCATAATCCCAACGAGGGCCAGAGTTTAACACATTGTCATCGGGTGATATATAAAAATATTGACTAGTATATGGAAAATCGTCTTCACGCATCAACATTTCAGTAAAAAAAGTATCCACAAATGAATCCATATTTAAAGCAACTTCTGTTTTGTTTTTTAATGTTAAAACACTAAAAAAATGCTGCAAACGATTATAAAAACATTTATCCATGTCACATTTTGGATAACGCATCTTAACATCCAAATCGAATTCAGAACAAGGAGCTTTACGACCTCTACTTTCAATAGTAAATTCACCAATCATCGCTGAATTGTCCACTATTCCAGGCTCGTCGTCACATTTCGCTTTGCCCTTGTTATCCCAACCCAATCTTTTCTCAAGGACACGTCTCTGTATTGCAGGATATAGAACATAAACACCTTCATAACTATAAGATCCACCAGAATGTTTAAATAATACTTCCACCAAAGTAGTTTGCAATACACCTCCTTTCATTTTACTTGCAACTGTATCTCTAATAAATGTAGGTTCATTATATCCTCCACGCAATACATAATCTTCATAATCTTTGCCAAAATCAAATAGTTCAGCTTTGCTGTCTTGGCACGTTTCAATAGATATACAAGGCTCGGGATCATCTAAAGGTTCCCAAATTTCAAATGCATAATTCAATTTTCGTCTCACAGAAGGTCCAGATCCTTTTATTTCAATACCTGCTGTGTAAGTATCATTTTTGTATAGAACACCATCTTTAAAATTGGACATCGTAACTCTCGAAAAAATCTTATCTTTCATTTCAATTTTTTCATGGTCTACTTCAAAGATTAATAACTGACGATCAGGGCCAAATCCGTATTCATCAGGACTCATTTTAATATTCGAGTTGCCAACAGTCTTTGGAAGTCTATCATGTGTCACAAACGTGATAATGTATACGATCAAAGTAATAAAGAATACGATTCCAGTGACCAACAAAAAAAGTATAGACCGTCTCATTTATAAAACAAACGATACACATTTATAGGGTAAAAAATGTATTTTTTTAGCATTAAGATATATTTATATAGAATTATAAATTAGAAATGACATACAGAAGTACGATCTGGATCATGTCGTTGCTCATGTCATTATTCATCCTTATTCTATATTTAAACAATCCTCCTAAAAATTCCACTATAGCCACAATACTTTTTTGTATAGCGGGAGGGATTATGATATTTGATTTATGTATATGTTTATGTATTCCAGATATTGCTAAGGAAGCTATCTGCAAAAAAAACGATTTAATACTACAATACAAATCACCCACAATTGAAGATATACCAACTCAAAAACATGCAACACATCCAAACATAACTTCTCCATCTTTATAAATCACACATTATTGATATATAGACCAATCTACCAAATTAGCTGGTTTTGGGGCGGTTAAAAGAGTTTGTAATTCGTGAAAACGACCTGGATCCGAATCAAAAGGATCGTTAAACATTCCTTCCTGCTTGCCTTCAAATCCCGGATGAACCATGAACTCGACAATTCCAAAGGTTTTTTTCTTACATATAGATATACGTTCCACATTTGTATCCAAACCACAAAGACCAAGCCCTATAAAACATGCGGGCGCGCGTATACCATGTTTTATATATATTAAACGGGCTCTAACATATATTCCCAAACGAAGTTCGTATTTTTGTTTTCTTTTGGGAGCCATCCAATCTATTTCTGTGAGATCTTCATCTGGTATTCTGGTAGATAAAACACCATAATGTTTAAATATAGGTGCCAAAATCTCAGGCATACCATCCAAAACATGTATATGCTGATGACCATCTACATGCGTTGGGTATTTACCAGTCAAATCTTTAAATTTTTCGAACTGAGCGTGCGTTTCTTTTTGGATGGCTCCAGTGGAAATATTACAAAGTCGAAAACTATCTTTGTAAAACATTTGACCCTTTTCGTTTAAAAGTTCTATGGACTCTGTTAAAGGCTTGCCCTCTGTCAAATTTAAGTGTAATCCTAAACACAAACCTACTGTTTTTGCCCTTTTTGCTGCGACTTTTGATGACGGACCATTGACGAGCAACGAAGCCGCTGAAATAGATTTATGTTCAAAGCAGGCGAATATACCATTATCTCTATGTTCTGAATATCCCAAATCATCCGCATTAATAATAAATGACATCTTTGTTTAAATTTTAAATTCTATTTTATAATCATATAATTGTTAACTTTATTTTTTTAGATGTTTCCTTTTCTTTCGATTAGACATTTTCAAAAGTTGACATTTGTTCCTTGGATAATTTTCTTCTTCTGCGTCTTGGACTTCGCGCTTTTTTAGTGTTTCTAAACGCAAATAAATTTTATCTTTGCTTGTTTCCAGAACGACAAACTGACTATCTGTCGTTTTATTTTTATTATATTTTTGAACACAACTCTTAATCATTTTTTCAAATTGTTGAATATTATCGACTTCTTCACCATTGCATTTTTTAACGAGATCAAAGGCATAGACTTGAGCATTTGCGGAAACATGTATTTGGGCAGGAACGCGTGTCACAATAACTGCCGACTTTAAATACATATGTTTTTGAACATGGTGAGTTAAAGGCATAGTCTCATCACATTCGTCGTCTTCGTCATAGTCGTCTTCGTCTTCATATTCGAGATGGTTTCTAGTTAAATTCATAAAAACAATACCACCAAGAACACAATAATCAACCGTCTCCCAACAATGATACATAGTCCGTACTTTATAATCAATGTATTTCGGCCGTACCACAATTCTACGTTTAATTTTCTTTGTTTTCCATTCAAATATATCGAATGTAATATTTTCTGGGTTTAAAGACAGTAGAAATTCGTTGTTATCGAATTTAACACGTTTGTCTGTCCATTCTACAGAAACCAGACCAAAATTATCGACAGGGTAATCTTTCCTGGAAGACCGAATATTAAGAATTATATCGTTTTCAACCAATCCTGCGTTTTGAATACAACTGTTTGGAACGAATTTGTGAATACCAGACCCTTTCATGTCATAACTTATGTCAAAATAATCCAAATAGTCGTCTGTAATGACACGTGTAGATACGCCCCATGTTGGTAGACGCAAAATAATATTAGCAAAATCTGCCCAATGTTTAAAGAATTGGATGGCTTGGGCAATAGGAACAGCCAATCCGAGAGCTTCGGAACCATACACAGATGCTGTGCATATACCCACAACGTACCCGTTCAAAAGCAATGGTCCTCCAGAGTTTCCACCGTTTAACGAAATAGAAATTTGAAGCATTGAATGTCCCCGGCCCGATATACATCCCTCGCATAACTGATAGTCATTTGAAAGATTTGGAAATCCAATAGCGACTACGTTTTGGGAATTACCCTTTACTGACCGTTCGTTAATAGCCAAATTAGGAATACCTTTCATAAAAGAAGCGACCGATTCACTGTCAAACCAAAGTGGGTGATCTTCACTTGGGTCGACCATTAAAATAGCCACATCCAATTCTGGAACCACAAATACAACAGAAGCAGATATTTGCGATTTACCCTTTTCAGGATATCCCAAATAACATTTTTGCTTGAATAGTTCATCGACGACATGGAAATTCGTCAAAGCGAAACGTTTGTTTTTAACGTCTATTGGAAAAGAATGACCGAAAATACACGGATCTACAAAAAAAGCGGTACCTCCAAATTCAATATCATCCGATTGGCGGTAAGGCTCTTTGAAATTGAGCCCGCGATGAACTCCCATCACCCTCACCACAGATTTCTTTGAACGCTGAACCTGTTTGGTATTCATACCTCGATATTTTACTACTTTCTATATTTCTATTTAACTAAAAAAAGATTAAGATCAAATTATGTGATTAACGGATATATATTTAAATAGAAATCTTATTAATTTAAACATATTCTATAATAAAATACACCCTATATATTTAAGAGCATTCAGAATAAAATGTCTTCAGCATCAGCCAGTGCTTCAAACAATTCTAGCTTCCCAAACGCACCACCATCATCGCCAATCCAATCTATGGACAAAAGCGGAGAAAGTAAGAGTAGTGGCGGGGCTTCAAAGATATCCTACGCAGCCGCCGCCAAGTCTGCTCCTGCCAAATATTTTTGGAAAAATGGTACATGGCGTATGGCTCAGTCATACGTAAATGTGAAGGACAGTCTTATTATCAAAATAGAAAATAAAAAGAACGGCGCGGTAAAAGGAGCGCTTAAAAAGCTTCAGAAAGGCCTTTCGGCGAACCGCGTGACTACAGAGTATATGATGGAAGGCATAAACCAGTGGTGCGTCGAAAAGAAAAGCTCTGTCACTAACTCGGAGATGGAAGAAGAATTTGTCAAATATGTTTGGCATCATATGCGCCAGCAACAGCGTGATAATGCTGCTGCTGTGGAAGCACGCTGTCTACAGATAGGTCTAGACGGTGCGAAATTCTCTCTAGAGTCCCATTACGCGGAATTCCCAGACGAACGCAAGACAGATATAGAACTTATATCTATGTTTAGACAGCTTTCTATGTGGTCTTCGGTTATTTCATCGGAACAGCGCCGCATTGCTTCTAAGAAACGCCACGAAAAGGAGGAAAAACTTATTCATGAAAAGTTTTGTGGCGATAGGGGCGCATACAACCGTTGGAAGGCTCTAAATGAAAAGGTATCACACGGACGTATTCGCGATGTCTCTCCACAACTTCTGATCAAGTTTGCAAAATGGTTTGAGGAAAATCCCGACTACCTATTTCCCGGATCTCGTGACATTTCAGTCACCACAGCAGAACATAGCATTCAATGGCACATGAACAAACATTATGGACAGGGCGAGAAAGGTAGCCATACATACAATGCCGATGTGTCCAAAGAACATATGTTTCAGGCCATTGCTGGAATCATGGACGTAGTAGATACTGCGCGCGTCGAAGTCACACTCCAATTCGCCCGCTCTCCAAAACAATGGGCGAAGACAGATAAATACGCAGAGATGTCTATGCACGGATGCCAGAGACTTATTCCTGGATCGAGCCACATTATCATCGCATTAAATGGAAACAAACTAGTTTTCAAAGACACCACCACGATGATCAAACGTCTACCAGAAGAATATCACAATCAACTGAAGGGACACTGTGAGCGCGAGGGCCTTTTCAAAGAACTAGTCGTCCATAAAGTATTTTCGTATGAACCAGGGCTTATTTCGAGTGCAACTATTTCTGGACACGACACCGAAGGTGAACGTTACTACATTAAACTGCGCCTCACTGGACAGGCCAATAAGACATTCTCACTGGCAGACGTTATCAAAGAGAAACATCTCCAATTTCTGAATACTCTCAAGAAAGAGGCGGCCGAAAAAAGAACACAGGCACGACGAAATGCCGAGACACGCGTTAAAGTTCTAAGTCCGAAACAACGGGAAGCAGCTCGTCGAATTGCAGAAGTGCGTGGACCCGTACCGCCGTCACCATCAAGCTCCAGTCACAAGAATATGGCGCGCGAACTGATCGAACTCGGGAAAATGTTTAAAGATGGTCTGCTAAGCAAAGACGAATTTACAAAAGCTAAAAAAAATCTACTTTAAAAAATAATATTTCTAGTTTTTATTTAAAATATATTGTTTGTATGTAGCCCTCGGGTTTTTATAGACGACTGTCCCATCTTTCTCTTCTTCATGGCGCCGTTTCAATGCTTTTAATTCGTCCCTGAAGAGAGTAAGATTCTTTCCAGTAACATTTTGCCCCCATATTGTACTTTTTAATTCCTCAGGAATATCTATTATTTCTTTTCCCCTTTTTATTTGGACATCGTAATTAAACGCGCCCCATACAACAGCTCTTTGTGCGATTGCATTCGCAGAGGTAGGCGTTTCTCCCTCCAAAATGGCAGCGTTGTATGCTTTAAGCATGTCTTTATGACCCCCTCTTTTGAATTCAATTAATTCCCCTGATGTTTGCAATAATATTTGACGCAACTCTGGATTAGCATATTTTCCTGCAAAAATTGGTTTCCATCTATCTTCATAAGATATGGACAACGCATCGTTGCGCTCTTTTAGATTTGCGATACCGAATTTTTCGTGATTTCTCATGACCATGATGGCCAATATTCCCACCTGGTTCTTTTTTTGAAATTTGTTTCCCTTTTCTGGATCATATGGCTTTCCAAGGACTTCATAAACATGTTGCCAGTTTGAATAAAGGCCACCTTTCAACCAATGTACCAAATGATTTTCTGGAATTTTTTGAAGCGCTTGATATGCATGTTCGGCAGAAGGAAACGTTTTCCCATCTACAGTGACATCACATTGGTACAAATTGCTTAATTTGAACCAAGGGCCTTTCGCACCACTATAAAAACGCGTTGGAGTGTCGGAAAGGCGTCCTGAAGGCTGGAGCCCGGCAGCATTCAAGAGTTTTTGTTCCATATTTCTAAATGCGAGGAGAAATAAATAGAGATATTTCTTAATGTATGAGTATTTAAGTTATTCTCTAAATATTAAAAATGTTGAAACCTTCAGCAGCATTAAAACAAAGTTGGAAGGAAGATTGTAGATATGAGTGCTTGGCCTACTGGAGCGTTACTAAAGTGACGGCATTCGGCAGATATAGAATATGCTACAAGGAATGTTACGAAAAAAAGAAAAAATACGAAAATTTTAAGGTAAATGGTCTCCCCAAAAAATCAGAGGATTCGCCTAAATAATCTATTTAAGATCTTTCGTTGATTTAAAATGACCGACAGGCCTACGTTCGAGTATAACGGCAACCCCGTAAGAGCAGCAGGTATTTTAGTTTGTACATATACAAACAATAGATGTCTAAGACTATTTCGAAATATTAACAACCGTTTTGAAGACATTGGCGGCAAGACGGATGCGGCGGATAAAAATGAAGTCGATACAGCAGTGAGGGAAGCTGTAGAAGAAACTGGGGGAAAATTATTCGACGAAAATCATACTAGAAATGAATGTGCAAATATTTTATACGATCTCATCGCAACAAAATGTCAGGTGGAATATAATAAAAGGTCTAAATATTTACTGTTTAAATTAAATGTACATCCAGGAATTTTAGACCAACCTATGAAACGTTTCGGTCTAAAAGAACAAACAGATTGGGGAGAATTAAAACATTATTATCAATGGAAGGCCGGACGTCCCCATAAAAAACATCCCAGACTTTTTGGAATGAAACTTTAATTTGGTCGTATATGAGACCACGATACAAATGCCAAACACATGTAAAATATAGTAGTGGGAATCCACGAAAATAGTTTCAGTCCAAAAACACTAGAACTGTTGTGAAATATGAATGTTAAAGGTAAATATGCACAAAACCATAGAGGGACACACACAGATAATATTAATATGTCTTCTTTTTTAATTAGTAACCATAATGAAAATTGTAATGCATTTGCCATAGCAGCTAATATAATCACGGAGTAAAAATCATCTGGAAACTGATCCACTTGATTTTGAAGCAAAGCTGCATGTGAAATAGCTACAAAAATCCCAAATAAAGTATATACTATCCCACTAATTGAATAAAAAATAGGTGAAATATTATATCGTTCATGACAAATCTCACAGGTTGATCTATGACTTGTTCTTATCCATTGAATAATACATTCCTCATGAACAAACTCTAATGTGCCACTACATGCACATACAGATATTAATTTATCTGTTGGCTCGTCCTCATAGCAAATTCGACATGTCATATAATAATATTATCATTCGTTTTATAGGTCCGAGAAATATATAAACCATATGGGATCCATATTCTACAAAAATTTCAAGAGAATTCTACAAAAATTTCAAGAGAATTCTACAAAAATTTCAAGAGAATTCTACAAAAATTTCAAGAGATTCTACAAAAATTTCAAGAGCTACAAAAATTTCAAGAGAATTCTACAAAAATTTCAAGAGAATTCTACAAAAATTTCAAGAACTTCTACAAAAATTTCAAGAACTTCTACAAAAATTTCAAGAACTTGTTAAAAAATTTCAAGAGAATTCTACAAAAATTTCAAGAACTTCTACAAAAATTTCAAGAACTTGTTAAAAAATTTCAAGAGAATTCTACAAAAATTTCAAGAACTTCTACAAAAATTTCAAGAACTACAAAAATTTCAAGAGAATTCTACAAAAATTTCAAGATGAGATTTAAAAGACCGTAATTACATGTCCTGTAATTTCTAAAAGTTTATTGAGATTAGTGATTTGAATATTGTCTATATAAATGTTTCATATTTTTATCAGATGTTTTTATTATTATTAATATTTGTCTCTGCGTTTGCAGAGCGTCAGATATGGTCCCATCGTTGTCGTCAATCAAAATACCCTGAAAACGATATAGATGCGTGTCGTTTGGCGGCTGAAATATTTGATGGTATTGAAGTTGATGTTCACTGGCATGATGCGACTCAAAGTTTTTGGATGCATCATGACCATTGGTACCTTGCAACATCTACGCTTTCAGATTTAATAAGATTAGATTTACCTGGGGGACTATGGGTTGATATGAAAACTTCTAATTTGAATAGTCTTCCAAAATTAGTTGATTTGGTACAAAACCGCAGTAATGTTTTGGTGGAGGTCTATGACAAAAAGATGATGGAACCCCTTCAGAATGCAAATATAACAATTACTTCTACCCATTTTGATACTCCTATACGTTCTATTTGGATGCCGCGCTATATATTGTTTGGTGTGGATAAAGAACGTTTTATGTCATGGCATATGGACTACTTGTGTATGATGGATATTTTTTTTTATAGTGGTGGAGAATTGGCACTGACAGATTTATATTACAGACCTCAAAAATGTAGTCATTGGACGAGTATAACAACGGTAAGGATTGTGGCCTGGATTTTTTTATTATATATATTGGGCATGTTGTTATCATGTTTCGCATGTTGTATATGGAACATATGTTATTCCGGAAATGGATATAAAAAAATACCTACCGGAAATGGATAAAAAAAATACATATGACTATATAAATTATTAAAATATAAACATAAATGCGTTTTAATGTAGTTTTTGTAGGTTCTGTAGGTGCCGGAAAAACTTCTATTATAAAGAGTCGTATGAATGAAGATATAAATAAACATGTCTCTACGATCGCTGTTGATTATATTCAACTTAATATTGGTAAATATGACATATCTTTATGGGATACCTGTGGTCAAGAGAGGTTTATGTCGTTAACTTCTTCTTATTTTATGCGTGGTCATGTATTTGTATTAGTGCATGATGTGGCTGAATCATGCGTGGAGAATGACCTTGAGAAATGGCGAAAAGAAATTGTAGATAAATGTCCCGCGCGCCATACTCCTGTAATTATAGTTGTTTCAAATAAAGTGGATATAACTCCATTTTGTGATTCGTCCGTGTCTGAATGGACTCGGGGCCATTCATTTGACCACATACATACATCTGCTAAGACTGGAGAAAATATACATAAAATTTTTACAAAAATTGAGGACTCTATAACGGTCCATCAGTCTGATTGGTTAACACCATCTTTGCCAGCATTACCACATGTCCCAGAATCTGAACCCTCGCCCGGATGCGCTTGTTGAAATATCTGATGTATTTTAAGAATAAAACCGTTTTGATTTATCATTTTATGTATATGTTCTGATATTTGGGGCATTTCCGATACATTAACTGTATGTATATGTTCACATCTTAATTCAATATAATATTGATTACGTTCATCTTCTTTGTAGGATAACCAATCTAATGTACATAACATATTTTTAGCCTTATAATTTTGAGACCAGTTTCCTATTCTAACAAGTCCTAATAACTTTTCATCTGTTTCGTATTGCCTTGCCGTTCGGTTTTTTACATGTTTCCAGGAAGATTGCATGGAAACGGATGACGGACCTATTGTAACAGGCGCGCGGAAATAATGAATCTTTGAAGCTAAAAGAATAGACATATAATATTAAACATAGTACCTAAATAAGAGACTATTTTAAAATCCAAATTTTTTATGAAAAAGACTATTTGAACCTTTTTTATTTCATAAAATGTTCAAAAGTATTGTACTCGCAACTGTAGCTCTCACCGGAAGTGCCATTGAATTGACTCCAGACACTTGGGACTCCGAAACTTCTGGAAAAACTGTATTTGTAAAATTCTTTGCACCATGGTGTGGCCATTGTAAAGCTATGAAGCCCGCATGGGATAGCCTCATGGAGGAATTTTCGTCATCAGCAACTGTTTTGGTTGCCGATGTGGATTGTATCGGAGCTGGTAAGCCTCTTTGCGATGAAGTTGGCGTCCAAGGATTTCCAACAATCAAGTACGGAGATCCCTCTAATCTTGAGGCTTATAAGGGCGGACGCGATTTGGCCACACTTCAAACGTTTACATCAGGGTTAAAGCCCGCATGTAATGGTGCAACCCTTGAAAATTGCGACGATGATCAAAAGTCCACCATTAGCGAATTGCTCGAAAAGACAGAGGACGATTTGGAGAATAAAATTTCCAAATATGAACGCACATTGAAAGAGATCGAGGAGTCTTTTAGCCAAAAAGTCCAGAAACTTCAGACGGAGTACCAGGGTCTTTCTTCCAAGAAAGGGGAGGATATTGCCGATTTGACCAAGAGTTCTAACATTGGACTAGTCAAATCTGTCCTAAAACATAAGAAATCTAAACAAGAACTTTAAATTAATTATTAAAAAAATGTTTTAATATTTATATTATTATCTTTTAGAATGTTTCGTATATCTTTTAAAATACCAAGTATAATTATTTTTTGCGAACGAATTTCTTCAGAAGGTTTTTTTTCTTGAATCATTGTAGCTAATGTATCTTGTTCAATTCTTAGTTTCGTTTCTTTGGCTTTGGCCAGTCGTATAGCATGTCTTTTTTTAATAGATTCGATATCCATCACATATACACTTACATATACATTGACTATTTATAGCGATATATCCAATGAATTTCTTTTTTTTTCTAGATCAAAACAACTCTTGAAGTCTGTTTCTTTCTTTTTTTACCTGGATATGTATATAATGTATATACATGCGTTTTGAGAATGAAATTAGTTCGCTTTTGCAGCATTTCTTTCAGCTTTTTATTGTGCATCCTTTATGGCTTTTAATTCGACAACCTTGTCTTTTAATTCGGCAACATTGTCCTTAAATTTTTTGATTTCGTCAAATGCATCTCTAAGCCGTGTCAAATCGACCGCCGTCGTTCTGTATATTTCAAGTAAATTCACAAGTGCATTTTTAATGTCTATATTTAGTCCGTGTTTGTCATATAATATATGTATATCTTGGTTCATGCCAGATATTATTGTTAGGGAGTCTTTGAGGGTTTCCGTTTTGCTTTTTAAGAACTTCTTCCTGGCACCTTTCTTCATGTTTTGCTCAGTGTATTTTCCTTTGTAGGTTAGCCATGATTTTATTTTTTTTTCTATATCGTTGCAGGAAGAAGTATCTATCGGTTGCTCTCTTTCTCTTAAATCTCTAATTTGGTTTTTAAATCTCCGGGACTTTTGGTTCAGAACCTTGATACTATCATACATGACGTCACTAGCGAGTATGTCATATGCTTGTTCTTTATTGATCGCAGCAATGTGCGCTTCGAACCATTTTTTGTACTCTGGAGATTTTTCAGGTTCAGCTAGTTGAAAAGTGTGAAACATATTTTTTTTACATACATGTGTATATATTATATAGGTGCATTTTGAGAATGAAATCATTTCGTTTTATTTTCGATTGTACTGCTTTTTTGATTGTATTGTTGGCACCTCGAATTATTTTGATAACTTATGTATTGATCCATGTATGGTGTCCATGGATTGTTCGTTTACCTGCAAAGTTTGATCACATCCAACATTGGATGAATGTACGGATTCCATTTACAGCGTATAAATAGAATCCGTAATTATTAAATGGTAGATTACGGATTAAACTTGGAAATTTTGTGGTGGTCGGCCATTTTGGGTGGTCATAAAGATACGATTATTGAATTGATACAATTTGGTATTAATCCATTTGTATGTTTAAATGGCCAAATAGGTTCTGAAGCTACTATTCAGTTTGCCACGCGCTTGAAACGCATGGTAGATATTACTTCAGATATGCAGAACGAGACCGGAACACCTGCATCTGTATATAAAGCTGAAAAGCGTTTGAACAATTATATGAATATATTAAAGGTATTAAAGAATGCAGAACGTCAGTACGTGTCTAAGATGATTATGAGGAGATTTTTGAGACGATATATTCGCTTTATGAGGCGCGAGAGAAGAATAAGAGAACGTATGTGGTCCAAAAAGGTATTTGGCCGTTATACTTTAATCGATTCAGAGTTGGGTCCCTGTAATATATGTTTAATGTGTATAGGTAGTTGTGAATAAAACAGTATATAAGTTTTTGTTGTCTATATTAGAATATGTATAAGCAGCATATTGATTCAATGCCAGTGCAGATAACGTCTGTCGTAAAAATGGTGAAATGTGAAACAACGGGTACAATTTATTATACTGATGGAAAAACAAAGTCTTATTCAATGGAAACGTTTTTAAAATCCCCAAATCAAATTAGAAAAGATGTATATGAGTCTAGTAGTAAAAAATAAATGAAACATTTGCCTTTATTATTGTTTTATCTTTTGTTAGGTTTTAATTTTCAATTTCCTTCAGTAGCTATGCGTTATTGGATGATGGAAGATGTAAAAGTATCTCCAGCACAAATGGCTGCTATATTTGGAGTTGTTGCTATTCCTTGGTGTATGAAGCCTATTTATGGATTTATTTCTGATTCTTATCCATTGTTTGGTCTTAGGCGTCGTCCTTATATGGTTATAATGTCTTATGTGTCTTGTTTTATGTGGATTTTATTGCCATTTGTACCGCATGATGAATTTTTGATCACATTGGTGATGACGATATCCTCTGCTGGGTTATGTTTTGTGGACGTGATGGCAGATTCTCTTTTGGTTGTTGCTGCGAGAGACGAGCCTGAAAAAGATAAAGGAACTATCCAATCATGGGCTTGGATTATGCGTTTTATAGGTGGGTTAATAGCATCTGGTTTGGGGGCATTAGCTTATGATTGGCTTGGTTCTGTAAGAGTATTTTTATTGAATGCTATGGTGCCCATTGCTATTGCCATTGTTTCAAATTTTATTCCGGATTCTGCTATGCGTGAACATACCGATTGGAGGGAAACTAGTTCTAGACTATGGTCCGCTGTCAAAAAGCCTATCATTTATAAACCAGCGTTGTTTTTATTTTTATTAACAGTGACGCCTGGTTATGGTTCTGTCATGACTTATTTCTATGAGCGTAAGTTAGGGTTTACGCCGAATGAGTTTGGCATGTTAGACGTGCTTGGTTATGTGGTTTCAATTGTGGGTACTTTGATTTACAAGAGATGGCTTCGTGAAGTATCGTTTCCCAAAATATTTTTTTGGGCATTGTTGTTATCGTTTATATTGGAAAATACGTTATTATTATTGGTATTCCATACGAATCGTGTCATAGGTATTCCTGACTTCGTATTTGCTTTGATCGAAAGAATTGTATTGACATTAGTGGGTCAATTTATTAGTATGCCTATGGTTGTGTTGGGTGCTCGTGTATGTCCAGTGGGAGTGGAGGGAACATTATATGCTTTATTGATGTCGATTACAAATTTTGGGGATGTGGTGTCTTCTGAGTGGGGATCCATGTTTACTTCAATGTTTGGTGTCTCTTCTACAAATTTTGCGAATTTATGGAAGTTGATGTTATTATGTAATGCGTTTGACATTGTACCATTATTATGTATAGGTTTGGTCAAAAATATCAAACCAAATAGATCTCAAACGGCTGATCCAACATGATCTCGCGAAATGTCTATTTAGTTCACGGTCCTCTAGTACAAAATGCCACCTAAAAAGAAAGCAAAATATGAAAATGCTAAAAAAATAGAAGATCCTGAAATTATTTCATTACAAAGAGTATCTATAATTGCGAAAGATTTGGCCCGATTAATAAAACAAAGAAATCAATATAAGGCTTTAATTACACAATTGTTGGATATAACAGACCAGAGTGGTACTGTGGTTATATTAGAACCAAAAAATACGGAAACAATTCTTAAAAAAATATCAGAATGGTTACATAACATTGATTTGATTAAAGAAAAGTCGTCTTTGTTGAGAGATGGTTCGCTTAAAACATTAAGAGGTGTAGATGTTTTAGACGATGATGCCTTAAAAGGCGCCGCATTGATTTTAACTGAAACTGAAACCAGGCTGGCAGCATTAGAAGGTATTGAGCACCGGTTTAAACGCATTGTCCGATATAAATCATCAACGGAACCGATTGGAACACATACGTCCTCTTGGTTAAAACGTTTTTTTTTCCAATGGACAAAAACAAATAAGGACTTGAGCGATCGGTCTAAATTATTAAACGAAACATTAGCGACTCTTTCGATGGTGAAGTTAGTTAAAGATAGAAGTATTTAGGCTATGGATGTTAAATGAATAGATGCGTTTTGTAAAAATTATTTCATGGTGTTTTATATTGTTACTATTGTCGTTACTTATGATTGATGTATGTCGCGGTCCAGTTTATATTATCCCTGCTTCTGTTACTTGTACATATATTTTGTTTAACATGTATCCTTGGATGGCCAAACGAATGCACCAACGGAAACTTACTTATGAAGATTTGGTAGTTATAGCTGAAGACGAATTAACTAGAAAACAATACCAATTTGTTTTCACTAGATGTCAACAAATTGGGGGTTCGATATGTGCTGGAGGTTTAATGGCTTATGCTTTGCACCAGTATCATTCATATACGAATATTTACGAAACATTAGGTATCCTCGGTGGTCTCCTTAGTTTGTATGTTAGAGTTTTTAACCATATCGGCGCATTTTGTATATCCTGTCTTTATAAAATGAAAGGTCAAGGGGATTATTTTAATCATGAGTTTCAACGGCATAGTCAGAAAAATAATGACATTCTTCCAAGTTTGCCAGGTCCACAAAATACAAAAAACAGCGAGGAAATATTGTAACATGTTATTATTATTTTTAATGTTTATATAGTCTTCGGCGTTTTGTAGCCCTTTGGGTTTCGAGAGCCATTCCTTTTTCTGCCCAATATAATGCAAGTAACATACCATCGGCAACATCATCACGTTTTTTATTATCAAAACTCTCAAAATGTTGTTTATTCGACGTCGGTATATTTAAAGTAGGAATAATATTGATAGATGCTTTTTTATTTTTGGCATAATTCCCTGTTGAAATATCAAAATGGCATCTCACAGATCTTGGGGAAACCATTCTGGATTTTCCCCAGAAAAAGCATTCAAAAGCAGCTGCTATGACTTTGAATTTGGCAACCATTTGTATTTCTATACAAACTAAATCAACAGAATCAAAAACTTCATTAGTCGCATCAATAAATGTTTTAACTAAAAATGTATATTTTGTATGTTTATCTTTTGGTTGATCTTTTAATAGATTATATCGACCAAAACTTTTAAAAGAATTTGTATTTGTGTCAAAAATGGCCCAACCGAGATTTTTAATTCCAGGATCAATACCACAAATAAGCATATATTAAAATTACAATATATGTTATATAGGTAATGATAATGTTATGTAGGATTTATTCTAGTCTTTGGCGTTTTCTAAAATATTTACTAAAAACTTGTTCTTTTGGTTCTGTGGTTGGTATGAATGATTCATAATCATTTTGGACGACTGCCTGAAATATTTTATTTTTCCTCAGTCTATTTAGCCTAGTTTTAAGTTTATGACACGCTGGACACAAAGCCTGTAAATTTTCAGCTATGTCTTCACCGCCATCGTGTAGTTCTATGATATGATCTACTTCAAAGTTTGGTGGGATTGGAAATAGTTCACATTTGTTGCACTTGTAAGATTGTCTATAGGCAATTTCTATTCTTAAAGATCTCGAAAGTGTTCTTTTTGGAATCTTCTTAGAATATTTGACCATGGCATGTTTGAAATTGTTTAGATTTGGATTTAATCGTATCCCTTGTAAATACCAATCAAGGAATCGAACAGTAGATTTACAAGATATAAATCGTTGACCGTTTATGTCTGTAAAGGTGAGTTTTTTATGAACCCATTGATGTTGTCGTATATGTGATTTAAATTCCACATCCATTATTTCCATTTCGCGTTGTAAGTCAGCTGCTTTTATAAAATGCTGATAATCTTTTTGAACAATTTCCATTTTTATTTATAATTTATGTCGATTTAAGTAAGATCCGATTTATAGGTATATAAAGCCATTTTTTTTTATATATAATAATGCTCCAGATGGGGCACGTGCCAGGTATTTCAATACCTTTGGCATCGAGTAGTGGTCTGCGTAAACGGCCAAGACCAGAGTCTTCAGATATGCAAAATATACCGCTAAAAAATAGAATATATACTGAATCTAGTCAAAAAATGTCAAATATTAGTCCTCAACAGCACAAAGTTGACATTTTAATAGGGACCGAAAAAATGGAAACAAAACCTATTCAATCAAAGGCTACAATAGAACAAAAACAAAAATTGATTGTTATGCGTTTTAAAAGGGCACTAAGAAAGAATAACTCTACCATGCTCCAACGATGTTTAGAATCCGGATATATACCAACCATCCAGGAATGGCTATGCATAATAGGTAAAATGCACGTTTCTACTGCTTTGGCGTGTGTTTCTTTATCCAGAACATTGGATACCCCTTGTATAGCTGCAGCTATACGACGTCAACATAAAAAATTATTTAAGGAAGTGATGTCAAGGGTGGATGCAGTTCCACGAAATCATATGCAGACATTGATGATAGCCCCGGCTTTTTACTTGGAAATCTGTCTAAACAAAGGTTTAGATCCTAATATACCTTTGAAAAACAATCGCATGCCGCTTGAACATGCTTGTGCCCATTCTCGCATTTCTCATATTGAAATTCTTTTAAAAGATACAAGGACATCTGTATCTCAAAACGTTTGTCGGTTTATGATACGTCAAATGAAACAACAAAAATTTGCCGATAGGGCTATAGAACTATGTGACGACATTGTGCCATCAATGATTTTGGAAGCCATTGTTGCAAACGTTACATCAGCCCTTGTTTCCATTATGGAAAAACTAGAAAGTAAATATGGTAATCACTCACACTGGGACGACCTTACCCATATGATGACCTGTTGTATACTGAATGATTACACAACAGATATAGTAAAAACACCTGTAAATGACCATTATTATGATAGACAATCTATATTAAAATGGGTTCGATCCAAAGGTACAGATCCGTTGACTAGAGAACCATTACAGGAATCGGATTTACTATTAAGATCGGAATTTTTAAAAGATTACGCTAAAATTTTACAAGCGAAAATACAAAAATTAACACTTTGATTTTTTATTCTTCTATTTGAACTATTTCTGATTGAACTTGTTCGGTTGTAAGACCTATAGGTAATCCTGTATTTGGCAAATCGGGAACGGATACAATATCTGCAGATACTGCGGATATTACTTTAATATTGTTCATAGCGCGCGCCGAAATAGACCCCATACAAGAAACATACGCTACTAGACCATAAAACAATGTCGTCCCAATATGCCAAGGTATTTCATCACAATAAGATTCGTCCATATTATATATTTCATCTTGAATTTGAATCGCACACGAATGATTCATCGTCTCAAATTGTGCCAAACAAGTATCCGAATTACACCAATCCACGACCATAGCTAAAGTAGACCCCATCGATAGACAAGTTATTATATTCCAAAATCCTACAAACCATTCTATAGCACTAAATATTTTCAGACGAGATTTATCTAAATTTGTCGAAGCCCTTAATCCTATAAATGGGACGATTACGCCGAAAATGATCCAAGATAATAGCAACAACCACCAATTAGTATTTGTCACATGGTGTATTTCATAATAATACGCACTGTACAAAGAGAAAAGTGTATGTGTAAAAATAAGTGTCTTTATCCATTTGACTAAATTAACATTTGGTTTTTCTACCACAATGGCTTCATATAACATTATATGTATATCGAACATTTAACTTAAATAGTTTGAAATTAAGTTAAATGTTCTACCAATTTTTTTATTGTTGTTGAACCTATACACCTTTTTTCCGAAATGCGTATGCTTTTTAACTGAGTCGCGTCTTTACGTAACTGATCTTGAAATGAAACCAAAGTTGTCCAATGAGAAACAATAGCACGAGCTATTTTTTCTGATGTAATTTGCATTAACATTAAAAGAAAAATTGAGTCTTCTTTACGCTTACGCTTGCTCAATAATGAACGTATACCCGACGAACCTTTAATAGAACATCCTATTTTTTTCCGCAATTGCTTCAAATGCATAGAAGTATCCTCAAGACCACGAGTCTGAATCACCCATATTTTGTCACGTAACATTGTATTCCAAATTGCAGATGATAATACCTCAGCCTTTACAGATTGTCCATATAGACTACCTTCTATCAAATAAATAACGATTGCTCCAGAGGCCATTAAACGGGCTTTTTGCTCTCGCCATCTTCCATCACCGATCGACGAAGCAAAATCATCACTACGTTTACGTTCAATAATAGCTAAAGATCCATTATTTTCTATTTTTATATCTCCCAATGGCAATCTCTCTACAGTAAAAGATTCGCCCTCCGCTTTTAAGCGTTGAATCAAATCGTGTTCGCGATCATCCACAATCATTTATAATCATCATTTGCGTGTTTAATAAAAAATAATATGTTCGTTAATTAATACATTTTACCGTATAAATATATTAATGGTTAATTAAAAATGCGACATAGTTCGTGGATACGATTATTGGCTTATGTAATTTTGAGCATCTTTATGGCTGTCATTTCTACAAATTTAGCTTGGCATCGTCAGATTAAAAACGGTGAGCCATTAAAGGACTTATTATTTGATATTATACCAGATTTATCAGACGTTAAAATTCCGATATCAAATTATATAGGAACTGTACAAATCATATTATTGTTCGCTTCTTTTCGTTCCAAAGAAAGATGGCGACGTATATTTCAATACATTTTCCTTCAATCTACAACAACTATTATACGTTCGGTAACAGTGACATTTACGACATTGCCCAATATTTCTACACCTGATTACTGTACAAAAAAACCACGAAATATATATGAAACATTTTCGAATATGATAATACATGGGACTTGTGGCGATTATATGTATTCTGGTCATACAGCCAGTGCCGTATTGTTATTCCTTTTTGGATATCGTTACTCAAAATCGGTTAATTTTGTTGTTATGAACGGGGTTTTTTCATTTTTATTAATTTCATTTTTATTGCTACAAAGATGGCATTACAGCGTTGATTGTATCGTAGCCACTCTAATCATTACTTTGATTTTCCAATTATACGTTGTCACTGAAAAATATGAAGACCATTGGTTTTATTTTAAAAAGAAGACAAATTTAGACATTTATACACATAAGTAGCACTTTCTTTTATAGTATACTCGAATTGATACTATAATTTATAAAATGGTCAGACGTCGTGAATGGTGTGACCGTCTTAAAAATAAAACAGCTTTTGGACAATCGTGTTCTACTATGATATCCGACGCCGGGTGGCTCACAAAAGCAAAGAATGGGACCATAATTGATATACAACCACAATTACAAAAGGAAATATTAGAAGGGTTTTGTAAATTTTACTGCAAACAACGACATAAAAGACAATATGTCGACATTGCAGGTGGTGTAGCTTGGAAACTTTGTGCTGACAGAAATAATGGATGTTTTGTACTTACCGATAAAAGCGGTATAGCTTTGACAAATAGCAGTGGTATAGAAATAACAGTGTCTAAAAAATGTCCAGCATTGAATAAGGAAGCTGAAATCAAAGAAGCATGTAGGGGTTCTATTCATTATGAGCAAATACTATCGTTCAAAGTCGGTGACGACACGGAAGTGGACCATTGTAACGACGGTGGGTTCAAAAATATATATTGTAAATGGCGTGCGACTATCCCAGAATCTACCGACCAACTCTATGAAAAGGTAGTTAAAAATGACATTTTAAATACAGAAACAACGAAAATAGGTTATCAAACGTTCAAAGAACCTATATTGACACAATGGAATTATCAAACGTTCAAAGAACCTATATTGACACAATGGAAAACATTTCATTTGAAAAATGCTAAACTTCAAGAAATTTCGAAAGAGGAACATTTACACATTACAAAAAAACGTAGATTGATAAAAGAGACTTAATTTTTTATAAACATTAATCGCATGTAAAAACAAGGACAGAAATATCATCTGCTCCTTTATTTGTTTCATCTATGGATGAAACTGTCCTCACTTCCCCGTCATTAAATGTAACTCTATAAGAATTGTTAGGTAACTGTGAAAATGTTCTTACCAAACGCCCACCTGAACGAATAATAGTCTTGAACGTTGTTAAATACCTGCTTTCGCCATTAAATTGCCATTCCTTTAACCATCTTTGTTTACACTCGTTCAAAATTTCAGAAGCATTTACATCAGGACGTAATAGAAAATTATCTTTATGGTTCATAACATCAGAAACACCGTCAGAAGTCATCACAATATGGAATGGTCCCGGAGGGATAATACACTCAGTACTACATGCAGGCATTCTTGGGTATGAACAATGTCCCACAAACGCGCCCGAAGCAAAATTTTGAGGCAAATAAAGATTGTCAACTTTAAACTTAAAATATATTGGTTTAGATGGATATTCCATAATTATACCATCAACATGAGGAGTCAAAGTACCGTGTCTAACTATTTGCCCTGAAAAATTTTTTTGTAACTCAATAGTTCCAAATTCATTACCATCTAAATCGATGCCAGTAATAATACCGCTTGGATGCCGCGCCAAAAACGCCGGGGCGTCTTGATGAGGTTGGTGGTGAATAAGTTTTTCATGTTGATATACACAACATGATGCATCTCCCACAGAAAGAATCTTTAAAGTCCGACTAGAAATTTCATAAAGAGCTAAAACAAGCATAGCTCCATCCAGAAAATTTTTACAAAGTTCCTGAGAAAATCGCATACCCGCTTCCAACCCCTCTCTCAAAACATGCTCTAAAATAATATGAGCATTTGAAGACAATGTTTTTGCGGTAAGATCGCCACTATGTCCATCTCCAACCAATAATGCAACGTGTGTATCAGATTCTAAAAAAGCAGGCTCTACATCTTGTTTGGAAGAAAATTGGCAAATAGCCTTTGATATATCCACTGAGGATGGTACAGACGATGCGGAGGAGGATGAAGGGACAGGAGGTGGGGGGGAATCTAAACGAGATCTTTTAGATGAATTTTTTTGATTAAACATTATATATTCATATGAATATATTTATACGTATAAAATTTATTAAAGGGCAGTAGACCGCCGAATGTTTCTAGGCACAGCAGGCATATTAAAATCAACCGCCATACTACTTTGACGCTCCATACCGCTAAATGTTGCAGATCCTCCCGTAACTGAGCGTAAAGAAGACTGTGTGGCGGCTCGAAATGCCTGAGGAGCCGCTGAAGGCGTGAACTGAATAGATGTATCCGCACTGAACCCCATTGATGGTCCCACTACTTGTGCATCTCCAATATTGGCCGCCATGAAAATACATTCGACAGATTTTTCTGCTTTCAATGTTTCCAAATTAGTACGGACAGTATCCACAGAAACCTCGGAGCAAGTATCGTGACCATCTGTCATTGCAATGAAAATGGTATCGCCCATCATAGATCCCATCTTCACAGTTGCGCCGTATAATGCATCATAAAGTCTTGTAGTACCTCTAGGACTCACCCAATCAGATAGATTGCCTAACGATACTGTTAGAATATCTTCCCCTTCGATATGGTATTCAATCGAACTATCAAAGGTAATCACCCACAACTTTGTAGGATTACCAGTAGAGATGGCAATAGCTTTATGTTCCTCGATTGTTTTGCGCAAACCATCTTCAGCGGCCTGTGCCATATTGCGCATTGATCCAGACCTATCCCAAACACATACAATATTCTTAGGTTCAGCGACCCGCGCTTTTTTGGTTGAATCTTTCGAAATAACGTCTGATTTTCTGGTTTTCAACATCCTTGGGGCGGCAGACATGCTCACTGCCACAGGACCATGAATTTTTATAGCTGACAATTCGACAGACAACCGAGTAAATGGAGAAGTTCCCTGTTCAGAAACCCATTTGCGAATATTTACTTCTTCGTAGAAACGATGCCCTTCAGACGTATCTTCACATTCTAAAAAGGCGACATTCGCACGAATAGGCAACATGCCGATGCTACAGACATATTCCTGGCCAGATCTGGCCGAAACTTTGCGAATGATCTCATTGACAATTTTCCAAGTTTCCAACGTTTCGCCGTCAAAAAATGGAGAAATATCTACCTTATGTCCGTGGAAAATTATCTCGCCGACATATCCACTGTCAACAACAGACATATTGAACTCTGAAACCCCGTTCAAAAGAAGCGGGTCGCTCATTATAAGCTGCGCGAGGACCATTTTAGCCTTTAGGACTGGTTCGCCGGTCGAGGCGGGTTGAATGTCAATGGTAAAAGAGAATTCTTTCTCTTTTTTAAGAATCACCTTTAGAGTATGAATTAGTGGTGTATGGCCATTGGCGCGATTTGGGACGACGCCGACCGCTGTTATGCCATCAGATAGCTCCAAAGTGTTGTAAATGTGTTTACAAAGCGTTTTGACTACTTGGCCATGTTTTGGGAGCGCTTGTTGCCAAGGATTGGTAGGGATATGTGTGGTTAGTGCAGCCATGTTAGTCTTTCTGTGTTGGTCTTTCTGTTTAGAATTTCTGTTTAGAATTTCTAAAAAATTAAGAAAACTAAGAATCATTCAAGACTTTCTTAAAAAAATTCATTATCATTCTACAAAAAAACAAAGACTTTCTACAAAAAATTAAAGAATCTACAAAAAATTAAAGAATTTGTTAAAAAATTTCAAGAGTTCTACAAAAAATTAAAGATTTACTCTTCAAAAAATTAAAGACTTTCTACAAAAAATTAAAGAATTATTCTAAACTCTTGCATTATCCGGCCAAATCTGTTTTTGTAGAACCAACCTCGAATACATTTTCTGAACTTATTTTTAAAAAGGTGGGTGTATTTCAATGGAAAAGTGACATGGTGGATGTTTATGTGGCGCCGTATGATTGTGATTGAAATTGTAACAATCGTTCAAAACGCCAAGAATCGAGTCCAGGCGACGCAGAGGATGAAGACGAAGATGAACTTTAGAGTAAACTAATATAATGTTATTATCAAAACGTTAAGTGGTCGAATCTGTGGTGCAAACGTTGCTTAATTTCACCTTCAATGTCGTCAGGTAGGTTTTTTTTTCTAGAAACATATCTGGCTAATCCCTTTTCCCGCCGACGTCTTTTTCTTCTTGTTTTATATCTCAACCGATTCAATACCGATGTTACCCGGGTGAACCAAGCTCGTACTATATTCTGTGCGCCTCTCTCGTATGGATGATGAAACGACATGGTGAGAGCGGTTTCTCCTCGTATATCGGTCAATGTTAGGTCGACACCCTTTTGTAACAACAAGCGTACATTTGTCTGTTTATTGAAATGAACCGCAATCATTATTGGTGTCATTCCTTGGAAACCAGATGCGTTCGTTCGACAATTGACATTGATAGTTGGTACCGAAAGCAACGTTGCTAAAACGTCTGGCCTGTAACGTGCAGCTATCAAGAGTGGATTTGTGTTATGTCTTCCTTGGGAATTAATGTTTAGTTCCTGTATCCCGACAAGAAATTGTACAATGAGGTTGTTTCCTTTTTTGATTGCCACCATAAGTCCTGTTTGTCCATAAATTTCCACGTTTATATCTGCACCATGAATGACAGAATCTTGCAGTTCTTGAGAGAGAGAGACATTGTGCCGCCCAGCCTTATTTATTTCTGTCCAAAACAGCCAATCAAAATCAGAAACACCACGGGGTCGAAAGTATTGGGTACAAATTGTACAGTAGCGGCTTCTATTTGACGTTGCGCGTGTTCCACAAGGATCGCATCTTTTTGTGCGCGTCACAGACATTTGTGTGTTATATATGATCCATATATACTATACTTTTACGGAACTATTGATTGCAAACATCCCCTTGTTATAATGCGTAAACATTAGCAAACACACAAAAACCCCAAAGAATGTATAGTGAAGTTTGTTTTTTATCACCTTTTTATTGTGTCGTTTTTGTATATGTATGTTAGAAAGGATTTGATGCAATTTATTGGTGGTTCGCGTGGGATGTTGTTGAGTATCACCGCACAATAGATTACAATTTATTTGACAAAAAATTATTCCAGTTCTTTTATTTTACTTTGATATGCGATATCGTGATTTGAATGATAAAATATTTTAAAACATTCGAATTACCGTGTTGTAGTAGTGACTGTTGTGGACAATAATAAACACCAATCTTCGCACTCAAATGCTGCAAATATAAAGAGATATATTCAAGACCACGAGTCTGAATCACACAATTAACACTTATTCAGAAAAAAAATACGTACATAACCAATTTATAATTACTAAGTGATGAATACAATTAGAGATTATAAAGCATTGACTGTTGTTACCAACGTTGAACAAGGAGCTATTGTTCAAAGATTAATAGAGGAAAATAAATATTTAAAATCCATCGTTGACTTTCAAGTCGAAAGATATGATAAACTAGTGGAACTATATGAAGAAATAGAGGGTGATAACCATCCTGGATTCCAAGAACTTAGTGATATAATGGACAAACTTGTACAAGCCGGTTTGTGTAAAAACACCAAATATTGGTCAAGTAAAGACTTCTACCCTGACCCTAATGACGAACTTTAAAACATATCTATCAACGCGCGCCAATATATGCTTAAAATAATGTTAATTATCTGCATTATTATACGCATCATAAAGTTTTTTTACATTCCCTGTCAATGTTTGTAGTTCTTTATGTTCAGATTGTAATTTATCTGACACTGAATTTAATTTTTCTTCATCTGTTTTAATGGTTTCGTGTGTTTCTTTGCATCTTGTCCTCATATCTGCGGTCATATCTGCCAATGTCACTACTGACTATTTGTGTTTTTTTATTAATCGCCGATTTGTTTGGGAAAAGAGATCCAACTCGCTATTGGGCATTTATGTTTATTTTGTGCTCTAGCCTATTCTCTATCTTTTGTTTTGTATGTTTATCTGTTACACAACTTCAGATTGGATGCTGGTCTTTTTCAGCCGCAACTTGGCAAATTATGGGACTCATTGCCTTAGATATTATATAGTTTCTGTTCGAACCACAATTATATACATAAATAAACTTTATTACCTTACATTTAGGAGGTTAGGGGAAGAATGTCCAAGAGCTACTTAGAGAACCAACAAAAGAGATTAAACTCAAATCAACTTTTTTCTTAAAGGACATTCAATCGTTATTTATTAATAAGCTATGTCTAGAAACAAAAGAACCGAGTTGAATCAAATCTGCTTTTTGGTCCGCAAAATGATATCGGTATTTGTCCCATGCCATTTGACAAATACGCTCAGAGCGTTCTTGTTCATATTCTTCTGACGTTGAGCCTCTGGTCAAATCAATAGTAATTCTAAATATTTGAGGCAATGGTACCAGAGTAACCAGTTGTTGCAAAAGTTTCTTTTGGGTATCAGTCATTGGATTGCCGGGCATGGGTAAATTTTTTAACTTTTTGAAAAACTCCAAATTTTTCCAAAGTTGGCCGTATTTCGGATGACCCATGTTTCCACCGGGAGTTTTATTATAACCTCTGAAATAAGTATTATGACGTTTAATGTGGTGTCTTTCGCGGTTGTTGACGTATTCATCTTCGCGCGCTGGGCCAATACTCTCCAATGTAACCGGATCCGGCCACATTGATTGTCGTCTTAATATTCTATCAATGTGCAATGAACCTGCTTTATGTTGATTGTCTCTTTTTTTTTTGTTTTTGGCTTGACCTACATAGCACGTTTGACCAGCTACGTCGTAGCTGTAGATGACGGGCTTGTTTGCGCCTTTCTTCTTGTTTTTTCGTGATTTAGGCATGTTTATTCAGATAGATAGTTTTGCCTGGGAATTTTTAGTCCGTGGAATTTTTAGTCCCTGGAACAAAAAATTAAAGACGACTCTCTACAAAAAATTAAGACTTTCTTAAAAAATTAAAGAATCATTGTTAAAATATTAAAGAATTATCTTAAAATGAATAAGAATAAAAGTACAAATTGGACGAATAACACTAAAAACTGCAAAACTTTAATAAAGCTTTTGGAAAAATGTCCTAAAGTGGTTAAAATGCAATCACAATGTTATATATACCGCTATATTTTAAAGAAGTGTCAGGATAATAACAAAAAAAATCAATCCGTTCTAATCACAACTTAGGCCAATAGTCCTTAACAGTTTATCTTCCTCTCCCCATAGCACACACGTATCCCAATCTTGATCATGTTGGCTCTGTAGTCTATTCATCAATGTTTCTATAATAGAAGAACAAAGGTTATGAAATCTTATTTGCATCATAATGTTACATTTCCGTAAATACTCAAAATAGAATTGATTTCAATATTTCTAACTTGTGCAGTAATGATTTAAATCACATACAATTTAGGAATTGTCTTTCTAAAATTTTAGGAATTGAATATGACATCACAAACGCTACCCTTGTGTATCGAGAGTCGCCCCCCGCTAAAAACATTGGAAGAGAAAGTGTATGCAGAACACTGGAGAGTCGGTGATACGGTGATTGCCTACGTCGCTGGTAAAGAAATAGCAAGGGGACGTGGTACACCAGAGGGACATGTAACACACAATCAACAAACCTATATATCAGTCACTGATTTTTACATCGATTAGTAGTACTGTTGGTGGTAGTTGGTGGGATAATGACAAAGGCCATTATAATAAGTGCTACAGAACTGCCCAAGAGTTGCAGGAACACTAATTGTAGGCATCCACAGAGCATACTACCGCGGCCAGTCTTACAAAAATATGTGTCTAATGCATGCATTATTCAGAAGTTTGAGAGTATTTATATAGATTTTCTAAATATTTAGAGATGAGATTGATTATTTTTATGTTCTATTTTATTCTATTTGGACATATTCTTCTTTTGATACAAACATGGTATAATAATATATTTACAAATAATATAAAAGGTCAATATATTCAAAATATATTATCATTGACGCCTAATCTATAATTTAATCTATTAAACGGAAAATCGTCAACGCCGAAAAGCTGCGCGTTGGTGTTTGTCAACGAGGGTGTGGACGCTATATTTCCTTGCGGAGACTGTTCTTCGCATCATTTCTAATCTATAATTTAATCTATAATCTAATTTAATCTATGTTTGTTATTCTGGAGTTGAGCCGAATAATATGGATTTTGCTCTACGTCTAGATCTGGAGGGAGATTCTGTTCCCAACGAACGAATAAATGATGGTACAGGGATATTTTCATCATACGATCTACAAGTACCAATTGTCGTATCTGATTTCTTACGTACAATGGGTATAATTTTTGGCATGGACTTTGGCGTTGTTGGGTCGATTTGGATGGCAGATATAGATTCTATAGAAATACTCGCCATAATAAATATGTACAATTCTTTTTATATAAAATAATCTAAAAATACTTGGATGTTAAATTACTTATCCATGCGTTATAATTGTCTTGATATTTTATTTTACAACCAAACGGTAAATGTTGAATATCATACTTTATATTAATATTGTCTAAAGCTTTGGTTATTTTATGACAATGTTTTCTTTTAAAAAATCTTTCCATATCTTGTTTTATATAATAGGGAGTCTGACCGATGAAATCTTTTTGATAGGGCATTTACATAACCCATGTGTATTAATATAGTATCAAATTGTTGACCTCAAAATTACAGTATAAACTTTGAATAAAATCTTTATTCAAAGTCCATGATAGGAATGTCGCAAAATAGCTTAATGCCTTCTGTGCAGAGTTTGACATCAAATTTAAATAAAATGTATCAGACAAACGCACCAAAGGTTTATGATTGGCACATTGAAGCCGATAATAGACTTATCAGAGACATAAAGGCTAAAATTGGAGAAAAAAAAGGCGACTTAGGTGAGGAATTAGATCAAAACAAGCAACAATTAAATGTTAAATGTATGGAGCTTGAAAGATTAAAAGATTTAGATGGTGTACGTTTTATAAAAGAATGGCAAGCCCAAAGAGAACAGATTTTAAACAACGTAAATATAAAATCGGAACATAATTTGACAAATCTTTTAAAAAATATTCAAGAACATAGGGATCAGCAACAACAAACCAAATTATCTATACAAAGCGATTATTGGCGCCAAACCAAGATTAAAATGCTAGGTGTCATTGCCGTTCCCACATTTGCCACCTATCTTCCCACATTATTGCGAGCACTTGAAACTTCGGGTGAATCGCAACAAACGGACATAGGGGTTGAATATAACATTTTGAAAGAAACGTTAAGAGAAGAACTGATTTATATGCCTTTAGAGAAACTCCTTTTAAAGAAAACACTAGAAGAAAAAATAAATAGTTTGAAAGGAGAACGTGACCGTACGTTACAAGAAATACCGAATCCGTCCGATGAATTAGCAAATCAAATCCTTTTAAAGAAAACACTAGAAGAAAAAAGAAAATTAGATGTATCCACCTACATTGGAGTATTGGAACCTTATTTGGACACCGATAAATCCAAACAAATGCTAGAATATATACAAATGTTAAAAGCAAAAGAAATTTTATCTTCGGCCAAAAATTATGCTAAAAATGAACAAGATAATATAAAATTGGCGGCAGAGGCTTTTGGTAAACATATGTCTAACAATAAGTTTCCATATGATGGGTTTAGTTATATGAATGCGGGATCTCGCATCTGTTGGAAAAAAGATGGAACACAGAATGGAAATGTTTCGTCTATAAATGATTATACAATTTTAGCTACAAACAATTCCAAAGATATAATCCAGACAGTTCCCAAGCTATTCTTTGACTCTGAACCATCTGATGGTAGTAACCAAATACCTAACATAAAATGGGGTAAAATTGTACCCCGTAGAAGACCACTGCCCAGCGATTTCATTGAAAATACTATAGATTATATTGGTAAACATCTATTTAAAAATTACGCTGCTTTCGAAAATGATGATGATTTTAGAATAAAAATGACGACATTTATAAATCGTTTAATGGGCGAAGTTGGAGTAACTGGTAGTTCGGGCGCTTGGAAATTGACTTTAGATGTTATATCGGACGATGAAATAGCAGAGCAACTCCATATTGAACGTGACAACAAAGAAACATGTACTCTTTTAAAAATATTTGGTGGCGATAATAGATATATTACTACTAAATATTTAGGCCGAAAATATAAGGCTCCAAATCAGTGGCATAACGATTTGGAAACTTTGGAACCAAAAGCTCTTGAAGGTGAAGGAATAATTCCATCTATTTTTTCAAATTGGGCTCAAAAAAAGGACGATACTGTAAAAAAACCAATCAAAAATATATTTTTCAGCGGATTAAATTCAAAGGCAATGCCTCTTGCAGGTGCGTTTGGTTCCAATAAACATTTTGACTGGATCATGAAAATGTTGAAAAAAATAAACACGGATTTTATAAACCCTCCAGCGAAAGATCCAACAGTCTTAAAAATTTTTAACAAACATCAAGAGTACGAACAAAATGTAAAAGAAGACCCATCCTCAGAAAATGTAGCTCTTGAAAAAAAATACTACAACATATACAGCGAATGGCGAACACGCGATTTAATGTATAAAAAATTACATCAGGATAAAAACTACATTATTGACTTGAAAGCAGATGAAAAAGTACATATATCGGCCGAACCCCCTGACAAATTTCCAGAAAACATATCTAAAGTCGCTGAAATTGTCGAAAAGACCGACTATAGGTGGAAACAATGGGAACAGTCAGCCTTGAAAGAAACGGTTAAACCCAACAAAAAACGGATATACCGCGAATTGTTCGAAAAGTGTGTAGAGTTGGCCTCTTATGAAATGTCAAATCCTATGGATACTATTTTTGAGGCGCTGACAACTCCCGATTTAAAGTATTTGGATTTAAATGGAATTACACATATAGCTTTTGTTCTTCCTAATATATTGGAAAAAAAAACAGAGCAGTCGGAAAATGTGAAGGTATTGGTGCGCGACGGTTTAAATTCAAAAGAAAGAATGATGGCTGATTCATTGGGTCTTGGATACCAAACCGACCGACAAAAAATAGACAGCATGTCTACCATGAATGATAATATGAGACTTCAAATGTTGTCTCAAACTCTTGGTAGTAAACATTTTGATCCTTTAGAAATCAATACACCAATTACTGTTCCAAAAAGTAGTCTTAGAGATATGGATATTACAATAAAATTTTCCGTAGGAATAGAATGGGTATGGAGTTTATTGCCAATACAAGTCCAAGAATGGTTAGTGACTACTTTATGGGATAAATTTACAAAAGCGGGTCAGTTTATAAGAGTCAATGCAAAGAGTTTAGCTGTAGTTTTTATAAGTTTGGTGGGTTTAATTTATAAATTTTCGGGGGGGCCGTTTATAACGGATTTTATGGAACCTATTGCAGATAATATAGGGTTGTCGGCAGTAAATGGATTTAAAGAAGCGTTTGCTTCTTTTAAAGATAAAGCTTTAAAAGAAGCAGAAAATGTCGGTGACAAGGCAACGGCTGTAGGACAAGGAGTTATTGAAAATATTAAAAATGCATCTAATATGAAATTGGCATTAGGTGGCCTTTCTGTATTGGCGGGTGGTTATGCCTTTTATCATATGAAAGATTTGATTAAAAAATGGTTTTTTGAAAAATATTGGATACAAATGGGATCTGATATGGGCGCCATAGGCCATTTTTATAAAGAACGATCTTTATTCGTAAAGGAATATATCAATAAACCTTTCGAGGAAATTCGAAATATGTACAATTCAGATGAAAAAATAGATCATATGGAATGTATACGTATAATGGACTCATGCTTGATTAACAATGTTGGCCAAGCCACTATGAAACATTCTCTCTTGGATTTATATAAAATTCGATTGAGAATGGAACAAGAATCAGTTTCGGCTCGACCTGACGTGCTTTCTAACCTGAACTTTTTATTTTTAGGGAATCCTGGAACTGGTAAAACAACGACTGCAGAAAATTATTTTGCAAAAATGCTCTTTGCAACAAAACTTAGAAAACATACTCATGTGATTCCAGAACTAAATGTAAAAGTACCAATAGTCAAAGATATTGAACAATATGCCGTAACAGCTAGAAAGGGTATGGATAATATGATTTCTAGCGCTGCTTCTCTTATGGGGGCCAAGACCATGAACGCTTTAGTTATGACGAGTCTATTTAATGGAGCAAAAATCTGGTATCGTGGTAATAAAATAAAATCAGGTAGTCATAAAGATCCATATGCTGTTGTCGGCAAAGCGCAAGAAGCCTGGAAAAAATACGAGCAAAAAATTATAGGATTATACCTTAAAGATCAACCAGAAGAAATTAATTTTTGGAGTACATCTGCCGTTGAAATGCTCATGAAAGATAACCCTGCGGCCGCTTTAAACAAAAAAGCAGAAGAAATGGTAAACAATGAAGGTGGTGTTATCTTTATAGACGAAGCATATTCATTAAGACCTAGAACAGATAACAAAGGACGACAGTTGTATAATCTCATATTATTATTGTCAGAACGCCATAGAAATATTTTGTCGATTATTTTGGCAGGTTATAAGAAAGAAATAGAGCAAAATCTTATTTCTTTTAACCCCGGCCTTGCAAGACGTTTCCCCAAACAAGTTATTTTTGAGGATTTGTCAAATGCAGATATTCGCGAATTATTAGAAATGAAATTACGTAAAAGTCGAGATATTAATAAAAATATTAAAGTGTCTGGATGGTTTATGAAAGAAAACACGAAAGAAATCATGATTCAACGATTGATCCAAAAAAGATCATTTCCGAATTTTGGAAATTTTGCCACTGTCATGTTTATGTATAATCGCGCTGTGTCTTCAGCAGCGAAACGATTAAACTTAGAATGGCCTTCGGGGCCTCCTGGTCCCGTATATGATGTTCCAGGTCTTCCTGTACTAACAACTTCTAATTCGGCAGCAGCGACGTCAACAGTAGTAGTAACAGCAACAGCAAATCTTTTTGAACCTTCAGAAGCCCGTAAAAAGAAGAATAAGAGAAAAAAAATGCAAGTCGAATTAAAGGATGAACCGCTTCCGTATGAAGAAATTGAAGTGGTTGATATTTTAGGGGAAAAACCAAGTAAAAACAAATCTTTACAGCTGCTTTTGGCCGAAGAAATTGGCATGTATGATTCCAGAACAGATACATTTGGAGGTTTTAAAATAAATGAAAATGGTATGCCCAAATTTTCATCAGATGCCGACGCAAAAATGCCAAAATTTGTCGGCATGCATTCTATTAAAAAAACTTTAAAAGAATTGGTAGATTCTTCTGAATATAACTGGCAACAAGAAAAGGGAGGGTTTCCGTTTGTTCCAATCATGTTGAATAAATTATTTATAGGAAAACCAGGGACAGGGAAAACCGAAGTTGCATTATTATGGGCTAATATTATACACGAATTAAGACTATTATCTGACTCGTCATTGGTCTCAAAAACAGCGTCTGATTTTGTTGGAAATGTGGTCGGTGCATCACAAACAAAAACAAATGCAATTTTAAAAGCTTCCATAGGCAAAGTATTGTTTATTGACGAGGCATATGTATTGGCGGAATCTCAATTTGGCCTAGAAGTATTAAACACTATTGTGGAACAAGTTCAGGCCAAGCCCGGGGCTGATATATCTGTCATTATGGCTGGATATCCAAAAGAGATGAAAGCTATGTGTAGAAATGTAAACCCTGGTCTCGGAAGACGTTTTGATTCACAGCATCCTGTTTTATTTGAAGATTATTCAGATGATCAATTGAGTAAAATTATGGTTCATATGGCAAAAAAACGAAATATAACACTACTAACAAGTGCTAGAGATTATGCTATTACCGAAATTTCAAAACAGAGACCTTCCAAAGATTTTGGAAATGCTGGGACTATCAATCTATTCCTAGATAAAGCTATCAAGGCAGCAATGTCAAGGTGTCTAAAAAATCAAGGTAGATGGCGGAAAAGTCCCGTTAACCAAATTATCGATGGCATATACGGCGCCAAAAAATATTTTGGTCACCAAGACATAAAAAAATTGAGACAAGCTCTGAAGTATAGACATAAATACTTAAAAAACATAGAAGAGTGGCAAGTTAAAGAACTAGAATTCATAAAGGGAGGTTACCGTGGAAAGTTTATGGAAATTGTGCAAAATTATATAAATGCACTCAAAAAAGTTCAAAGAGACAATCAATTCAAAATAGATGAAACAATAAGCAAAGATGAACGTATTCAAAAATTACAAACAAAAAAAAAAGAACACGAGAACATCCTACGCGGACAAAAGGATATACAAAATCGAAGGAAACCACAAAAAATTGCGGCGAGGCGTAAGCTCAAAAACAAATACAAAATAATGGCTCAGTCTGGTATATTCAAGAAAAATAAAACTACCATACCAGGTTTAATGCAAACTATAAAAACGACGATTGGGGAATTTGAAGCTTGGAAGGAGGGCTGGAGTTTATCAAGCACCCCTCCTACTGAATTAAATAGTGGTTATAACTACATAATAGATCAATATAACTCTATATGTCATCTATTCGAAGAAAACAGAATCGTTATTTTGAACGGTCAAAATGAGATTGTCGAAAAGAAATCGGTAAGTACTAAAGAGGGCATTTACGCCGCCATACCACAATTAAAAGGTTTGGTGGGAAAATTAGAAGTTATTAAAGGTATATACGATACTATTTCCCAACAAACAACAGAGGTTTCTGACGATCAAATCACAAAAGAGATTGAACAAGAAAACATACTCGAAAATTCAGTTGTGCAGGGTCAAATAGATGAAAAAGACAAAGAAATTTCAAAATTGTTAAGTTCTACAGACATACAAACATTCCAAGAAATTTTGCAAAGGGTCGAAAAAGATAAGGAGGAATTGCAAAAACTTCAAGCAAGTATACACTCGGATATCAATTTCAATGGAACAGACCTACAATATACTAATACTAAAGAAAAACATTGGCCTGAGTTAAAAAAGAGAATAGAAGCATTTAACGCACATAGACACTCTTCTAAAAAGCCAGAATATAAAGAAATGGTGCATGATGACAATTTTGAACAAAAGAAACAGTTATTTTTGAACTGGAAACCTTCAAAATTAGTTTTGACTCCCTTTGATTTTGGCCAGACAGTTACAGAAGATCCAATTCAACGCCTGCAGAAAAGGGGTTCTAACGCGGAATTAGTAACATATATTAAAGCTTTAACTGATGAATATAAGGCATGTCAACAAATATGGCCCCTCGATCAAACAAAATGGCCAAAAGCTGGCAATATTATTTTTCATGGCAATTCTGGGACAGGTAAGACTGAAACGGCAAACATGTTAGGCGAAGCCTTGAAAAATGCTGGTATATTAGTTTCGGGCGAAACTATTGTTCGTTCGGCAAGTGATTTAGAAGGAACCGTAGTTGGTGAAGCACAAAAACTTGTTGAACAAGCCATGGAAGAAGCTATAGGAGGTATATTGTTAATAGATGAAGCATATGAATTGGGACGCTCTGAATACGGCCGCCAAGCTCAAACAAAACTCATTGCAATGCTCGAAGAGGAGAAGTTTAATAATGGTAAAGTTGTCGTAATATTGTGTGGATATCAAGACAAAATGCAAAAAATGATGAGACGTAACCAAGGCATGGCGTCTAGATTTACCAAAGAATTCGTTTTTAAAGATGTTGAACCCGAAAAGGCCACTAAAACAATTACCGATACACTTCGCCGGGATTATTTCATAGAAAAGGGTTCAGATACAAACCCTACTGAATGTTTACACTCGTTTATGGAATTTCTTCGTCGTTCGGAGAATTTTGGAAATTATAGAGATTGTAGAAATATTTCCAATGAAATAAAATCTTTGGTATATTCGAGATTGGTTAGTGATAATTTAGAAATGTTTAACCGTGCTGCCGCTGAACAAAAACAAAGATTTGATACCGAAGAAAAAAAGTCCCAGAAAAAAGCAGAGTATGAAAAATATAAAGATTTTGTACCAAACGATCCTATTGAACCACGTCCAGTTATGGAACCCCCCGAAACGCCACGACCGCCTCCGCGTTCGCCCACATCTAAACATTTTACATTACAAGATGTCATAAATGTTTGCAACCCAAGAGCAAAAAGTCGTTTAAAAAAACCCAAAAGGTCCGCTTCTGCACTCGAAATTAAACATTACAACGAAATCATGAAATGTTTAGAAAAAATCACTACGGAAAATTTTAAACAAACATTCCAAGAGATTCAAGGGCTAAGAGAGACATTGAATATGGAAAATAATATTAATAAATCTGTAAACAATGATATTTCAAGGCGGGACAGAATGAAGCATTGGCTATCACTTCAAAAAGAAAAACAATTGAAAGAAGAATATGATACAGAGATACGTAAAAAGTTTGGAAGAGCAGCACCAGCACCGGTACCAGTAGCAGCGGCTTCATCCCCAGCACCAGTACCAGTAACAGAAGGCGAATCGAAAAAAGCATATGACAGAGGAAGTCGTCGTAAACGTATGTACACATCATCATTAAAATTTTAATTATGCATTTCTTTTATTTTATCTAATGTATCTCTTAATAAAACATTCTGTATTAATAGAGTATGTATCAATTTAGATTGCACATGTGTTGGTAATAAAGCTATTATTCTTTGAGAAGAATTAAGTGCTTCTATTTGTACACCTTTTGGAACTATTTTATCTACAATAACCATACATTCTTCTATCGTTTGCTGATCTGTCATTTGTTACATAAACATGTTTTATATACCTGCCTCTGATAATTGGTTTAAAAAATGTCTTGCTCTCCTATTCTCCAACTGAACCTGATGACTATATGTTTTTAATATATCAATGAATGATTCAAATGAAGGACTTTCGCCCAACGTAAAAAAATCATAGTAATCGCTTGTTTGCGGCTCAGTTGAACGTATAATCCGACCAAAAGAGTGAATAAACGGCAAAAAATCATGTGTAATTTCCAAATTTAATGTATTTATTTCTGTGGGACATGCGTTCGAATCTATTTTGTCTGTTGTGAAATATTTTCCATTGTTTTTAATAAAAATATGGCCTATATTTGTAATTCCAGAAGCTTTGATAGCAATAAAATCTGTTTTACTATCTTTCAAATAATATTCTAAAGTATTCATTTTAATAAAGACAAAAATGTTGTTAAATATTATTTTTTTGTATTATTTGTCAATCTCATTCGTTCTTTTTGATTTAAAATCATCATTTGGTTCATTGCCATTGCTTTTGTAAGGTTTTCTAAATTTTCAGTTTGTAAGGCCATATCTTTTTTCCATTCTTGAAAACAACCACAATAAGCATTTAAAAGTTCATCTTCGACAATAATTTTTGACGAATATGTTAGTTTTGGATTGAACCCCATATCAATGGCTCTTTGGTACATTCTTCTGAGTTGAAATGGTACGTGGTTTTTATGTTCAGTGTGTTGTGTTAACGGGTTTCCATACCGTTTATCCATATGTTCTTCTAAATAATATTTAATACTATCTTTTTTATGATAGGGTTCAAGTTCTTTGTCCCCCTCGAAATCAATTTCAAACATACAGCCGAAATGGTCATATGTATAATTAGGGCCGAAATTCAAATTTATATTTAACTTTCGAACCCAAAATCCTAACGGATCTGAAAGACAACCTGTTGGACAGTATGGGACAGGTTCGCCACCTGTAAAAGTTTTAATCCCAGCACCCCAATATTTAAACGTTGAAGGTAACATATTTACAATGTCATCTGCCTTTTCCTTAAAGGTCCCTCTTAACCAATAGCCAATATTTTTAATTGTATTTGGGTTGGACATGGTATCTGTGACATCTTTCAATGAAATATTTCTTTTTTCATGGTGTGAACCAGCTATATTTGAGAAAACGCCATAAGAAATCAATTTCTTTTTGGTCTCATTGTCCGATTTGCGTTTTATGCGTCGTCTCTTTAAAGCAGACTCCATTTCTTTTGAAGGGGGTTTATATGTTCCGCCCGGAATCAACACATTCGTATTTCGTTGAATAGATGTCTTGCCGTAAAAACTATTCGCACTTGCAATAGAATCGAATGGTGCACGATTCGGATATTTAAAAAAATAACCAATGTCCTCGTTTTTGTCACATTCTTCTGGATATTTTCCAAATAAAGTTCTTACAAACATCATGGGTATATCACAATGGCCTGTAGACATTAAAGATGCTATTTTTGCAGCCGAACCAAGTTTTCCCCCCGATTTTTTCCCCAATTCTTTCCCCGCATGTTTTCCTAGTTGTTTCGCCTTTTCAAAATTGTTCATTTTCCTAGTTATTTCTATTGTTTTTTCTACTTGATCAAAAACAGTACCTTTTTTCATGACATCATTCATAAAACGAGCTGATTTACGCTGGCCATTTTGAAATATTTTACCCAATTCCTTTATATCATCAAATTTAATACAGCCGATGGCGCCTTTTATCGCAGTATCCAATAATAAATCCACTGTAGGTCTTTTTGCAAGTCCATTTGTTTGACATGTCCATAGCAAAGTAGGTGCCATGATCAAATTTTCTGTTTCGGGTTTATTTTTTTTTAATTTTGTTATATTCCCCTGAATTTTCTTATATAATTTCAACATTTGCATTCGTGCCGCCATCATTGCAGTCAATAATGCCTTTTGCATTTTTTGTTGTTGTGCCATTTCTTTAGCTTTTTCTTCTTCCCTTGCAAGTGTTTCGGCAGCCTCTTTAGCTTCGGCTTCGGCAGCTTTTATGTCGGCTTCTGCTTTTGATATGTCCATTGCTAATCTTTGACTTGAACCAAATACCCCAAACGTATTATCCATTAAGAGTTGACCTTCTTCAACTCTTATCTTTTGTTCTGCATTTTCTCTCGTTTCTCGCACTCTTCTTCTAAGTTGACGTTTTCTTATTGTCCTAAAGTTTTCATCATCAGAATCGTCCGAAGAAGAATCGTCCGAAGAAGAGGATTCATCATCCTCTTCACTATATTCTTGCTCTGAAATATCCGATTCTTCAGACGAAGAATCCGAAGAAGACATTTACATATATAATTTCTAGATTATATAGGATTTTTCTATAAACACATTTGTCATATAAATTTATTTACAGATTATTTAAATGATACACTTCTTTAGCTATCAATTTCTTAAAGATTTCACAGCCGTACCTATATTTATTCTTATTGCCGCTGATCCATACATACACCATTCAAAATCATTATTGGCGCTATTTTTTTCGTTAGGATGTCTAGTAGATACACTTTTTTCGTGTTATTCGTATGTTTATGACGAGCCTTGGACCATTGCGCGGGTAAAAGATGCCCTTGGAGCTTTTGGTATGTGGACGTTTACGTTATGGTTAGCATTCAAAAAAGGTAAACAAGCTGGACCATATTGGCAAGAGTTTTTCTATTTTGCCACATTTGTAGATATATGTTCGGTATTTTCAATACTTAACCATAGAAAATATACATGTTATACGTTTAAACTCTGCCGGAAAAGACTCTCTTGAATGTTGGAAATCGCGGAACGCCAGAAGGACCAATCTCAAAATAACCAAATGTAATTTTGGTGCCAATTCTGGGAGGATTGGTCCTCTGCTCGTCGGTAAGCCCAGAGCCACATTTAAACATTTTTCCACGATACTCGCACATCAAAGAACCAGTAAGACCGCGATATTTACCCGTACCCGTCTCGTAACCAATCACCACAGCTTCGGCATCATGCATGACCTTCACCTTTAGAAGAGAAGAAGTACGCTTATATTCGTATAATGACTGAGGATTACGAAGCATGAGTCCTTCACCGCCTTTATCGACAATATCTGACAATTTTGCAGGGATGTTTTCTTTTTGAATGACAACGTGTTCACAAAGTTTGAGATGAACTTGACCACTAATAAGTTTCTGAAGATATCCGTATCTTTCGACAAATGGTAATTCGGCCATATGTGGACAGTCAAATACACAATAATTCAGATTACGCCATTCTGAATAATCAGGAACTTTTTTGCGAACTATACCCGAAGTCGAATCAAATTGACCACGACCCCCAAATATTTCACCATCCATTATCACCTGAGGAAATGCACGAGTAAATTCTGGTGGAACGTTTATAGGATTACCAGAACGAGACCAGAACTGATAACCGTCCCAAACAGCACGAATGCCGTCTAACTTCTCTGAACATAACCATCCATCAACATTCTGGTCCTTAAACTTTTTAGCCAATGTCACACGAAATGTAAGACTGGGTTTCAACTCTGAAATAAAAGGTAATGATTCTACCCATGCCTCGTCCACAATCGTTTTTTCATCTTTTAAAGAATTGATTTTGGAAGACAAATTGTCAATATCTTCCACCAATATATGCGTTACCGACTTTGTAAGACGATTCTTTACGTCTTTAGCGCCTTTAAGTCGAAGCATGTCCGCGTACTCAGTATGGGTTTTTGTCAAACGACCGGAAATAAAAAATATAGATTTGTCCATATTATGATAACATATAATACACTTATACCAGAACGTAGATTATTTAGAAGGATTCCAATTAGAATATTTCTAAAATTTTAGCCATTGTATATTTTGTTGTATTCAATGTCGGAAGCACAGATCCAATGTAAAAACTTTAGTCAAGAGCGCCCCATCCATATAGGGGACGAAGAATTCACCGCAGTTGTATCGTCAATCGCCACGGGAGTCATTGGCACGCACTTTTGGAACCATGCGCGCGCACAGGAAGGAAAAAGAAAGGTATCGGCCATTTACTGTCATGATGTCACAGAATGTACATTTGTCATATTTACTGCAAAAGTCCCGGGACAATATCCTCTCACGTGGTCGTTTCATGCGCCACCCGGATCTCTTCCGAGGTCCCCGGGGAAGGGAAATGTCGCAGCGTCTGTTCAAAGCTTTTACGAGCGCGTGGCCGAAGAGTCTGAACGTCTCCAGTACCAGGTAAACGGACGTCTCCGGTGCAAAGCAGACTTTGACTTGATTATAGTTGGTGTCGAGGCATTCTCCATACACATTGACAAGATGGTGGCCGAACTTTCAAAATCGGCCGCCGTCAAATCCATACGACCGTTGGTGCATAAGGTGACGGAATACCGTATTGAAATGTTTACCGAAGGTGAATGGCGACAAAACGCGGACGGTACGTTCTTACCTGGTACATCTGAAGAACATACGTGCTACGACATGTATTTTTTTCCCACTGTGTGTGTACAAGGTATGAAATTAATTATGTCCAAGGGCAAAGGTAAAAATAAAGGAATAGTAGAAAATATTTACCTGTAAATAAAATAAATATTTTTAGTCTTGAAATTTTTTAAGCTCATTCTAGAAATATTTTAAGAAACTTTAGAAATTTTTTAAGAAACTCTAGAAATTTTTTAAGAAAGTCTTGAAATTTTTTAAGAAACTCTAGAATTTTTTTAAGCTCATTCTAGAAATTTTTTAAGAAAGTCTTGAAATTTTTTAACAATAACTCTTGAAATTTTTTAAGAAACTCTAGAATTTTTTTAAGAAACTCTAGAATTTTTTTAAGCTCATTCTAGAAATTTTTTAAGAAAGTCTTGAAATATTTTAAGAAACTCTTGAAATTTTTTAACAATAACTCTTGAAATTTTTTAACAATAACTCTTGAAATTTTTTAAGAAACTCTAGAATTTTTTTAAGAAACTCTAGAATTTTTTTAAGCTCATTCTAGAAATTTTTTAAGAAAGTCTTGAAATATTTTAAGAAACTCTTGAAATTTTTTAACAATAACTCTTGAAATTTTTTAACAATAACTCTTGAAATTTTTTAACAATAACTCTTGAAATTTTTTAAGAATTAATTATAATCTTCTTCGAATGTCATAGCAACGGAACCGTTTTCTTCTAACATTTCAAAGGATGCCCGGAAATGAGGGCCCCATCTAGGATGTTCAAAATCTGGTCTTCTTGGCGCTACAATCTTTTTAATACCACTTTGAATGATGGCACGTGTACAATCGATACATGGCCACCAGTTTATGAACATTGTCATACCTGCAATCGGTATATTTTGTCTGGCAGCAGAATAGATAGCGTTACGTTCAGCGTGTTCAATCCAAAGATATTTACCTGGTTTGTTAACCCTGTGTTCGTTGGGTGTAATGCCGTCTGGGACTTTATTTGTCCCAGACGCAACGATTTTCCCGTCCGAATTGACTATAACACATCCTACTTTACGATGGGGGTCATCTGATCCTGCGGCCACAAGTTCACACTGATGAAACATGTTTGTTGGTTAGTGGTATATTAAATACTAAAGTTATATTTTAATGTTTTAAAATTTCTATATATAATATTTAAGGAATCTCTATTTTTTAAATATGTATTGGGGTACAGCTGTAGAACGTAGCCAAACGGATAAAATGTTAAGATTTATTCATTATGGTATTGATTTAGACGAGCCACTTCCATCTGGAGATTCGCCTTTACATGTGTGTGCAAAGCTTGGTCATATAAATGCTTCTCAGATGTTGTTATTATATGATGCTAATATACATTTAAGGAATAGATTGGGATATACTGCTATTCAATTGGCAGCTAGATATAGTAATGAATATGATTTATTGAAAGTGTTGATACAATTTGGCGCCGATCCTTTTGAGCGAAATATTTATGGTAAAAATGCATTAGATTATTCCCGTGAATATGGTGGACATGAGATGTTTTTATCCTATATTGTTTTTAAAAAATGGCGTCTTTGGACCTTTCAAAGAATTAAAAGTCGTGAAAAACAATTTGTGAGATTCGTTTGGGATAAATGTTTAATATCATGTGAATTAGAATCTCTTTCACAATTTATATGATAAGTCTAAAAAACAGTATATAAGATTCGAGACGATGAATATAGAATGTCACGCTTAGCATTTCGTTCGCTTGATTCATCTCCGGTGCCCATCGAGACTGTGGCTGTAAATGCCACACATCATATTATTTTAGAAGCAACAGTAAAACCTATAGGCACCAGCGATTATGACCGCGACCGTGTAGCTCAACAGGCCTCTGCGTTAAAAACATTGCGCCAAACTGGAAAAGATTTATTTGAAATGAACGAGACACGTAAAGTCCAATCTGCTGGAACTGTACTTTATCAAACAACAGAAACATATGGAACAGCTATATCCATAGAAAAAATGGTTGAAATTATGTCGCCAACTGATTTGACACTACGTGTCAATTTTAATCGACCTGGAAAACATTCAAATACAACTTGTATGGAATTGTCTAGTCAAACATTGCAGCGTCTTATTTCATCTAGTGCAGATGCCCATGGCCATAAAGTAGCCGAATTGAGGATTAAAGCCGAACAGACTGTTGCCAATCCTAAACACGGCGCATTATACGTAGCCATTCAAACTAAAGGTACTCAGCATTATTTGTCGCATATAGATTATAAAATTATGAGTGCATATGATGCATTATATCACGAATAAAATTGACGTTTTAATTTTTTTACTCATCTTTATCTTGTTTTTCATCCTCTTTTTGTTTTTTGGCAGATGGGTCATCCTCTTTTTGTTTTTTGGCAGATGGGTCATCCTCTTTTTGTTTTTTGGCAGATGGGTCATTATCATTGTTTTCGTTTGTTTCTTGTTGATTGGGTTCTGGCATTTTTTGATGTGGTAACGAAACGGATGCACATGCGTGTTCCACATACGTATCCCAAGGCAGAACACCTCTTTGATAATGTACATATAGTTGATCTGCATTGATGAAGGGTGAAACTGGGAAGGATATTTCGACTTGCATTCTTTTTTTTAATGCATAAACATCTTCTACTGTTGAATGTTTTCTTTTTTTTCCAATGGCTTTCATTACTTGTTCTTTTATCGAATCGGCATATATGATATTGTATACTTGTTCACATGCATTTTGTAGAGATGATTTCCAAAATTGAATTGTTTTTTGGAATGTTTGGTGTGTTCCTTCGGCATCTGTCTTGTGTGGTGTATCTGACATCACTAAAGATCTTGGAACTCCGATCACTGCACAAACTAAATCATGATGCGCTTTCATTTGGGCACATAAATCTCCTCTACCTGTTTGATGCGGTGTATTGACTATTTTGTGTCCCAATGGTAGTGTGACAACGTTATCTAATGTATTTGAACCTTTAGATGGCATATTTCCCCATGAAAAAAAATCATCGTACATTTGCTGTTGTTGAGCCAATTGTTGGATTGCAGTTCTACTCCTTGAAAATTTATTCTGAGTAGATGTATCTTGCATATCACCGTCTGCATAATAGTCATAGTTAATTCCTTCAATATTATCTACTTTGGTATCTACAGTCTCTGTCATAATCGTTGGCTCTGTTCTTTTCTGTTCCATAACTAACGAAGATCCCCTTAAAGCATTAATATATTGAATTTGTGGTATTAAATTAGATATGATAGAAGTGAGTTTACCTTTTGCGGTGGGTGAAAAACCAAATATATCGAGGACCATTGTATCTGGGATTTCATTTTGGTGTTGGTCCAACACCATATATTGTCTGATTCCCAAATCATACAATACTTTTATTTTGCAACAATTAGCAGCCAATATAACAGGTACATCCAGGCCATCTTCCATTCTTAAGATCCGAACAACTGCAAATCCCATAGATAAAACACAATCAATCATATCTCTACAAAATGGCAACCAATAATCTGTCATAATTTCTTGCATATGTGGGTCTGGTTTAATTCGTCCCCTACGATGAGAAAATACAATCCCATTCGATAATAAATGATGTTGAATTACATTTCTACAAGTATATATCACTGGAGATTTTCTTAAATAAACCGTCGCCATTTCAATTTCATGTGTATCTATTGTACTTGCTCGGTCCATTCTTATCCACCTATATTGTCCTTTATATAGGGTCCATCATAATTTTTAACATATTAATCCCATATTGATTCTACAATATCAATGGCATGTAACCATGTACATGCTTCTTCAGGTGATCTCACAACACGAGATCCTGGTTCAAATGTTTGAGAAGAAATATACTTTAGTGAAAACGGATAGGAACGCTGCACATACTTCGTTTTATTGCCATATGTTTCTTTACATCTTACGCTACTTTCTGGGGTTTGAGATATAACTACCCTGGCATTAATTACAGAACGTAAACTGCGAATGGGATTACATAAAAAAATATAAGATTGAGGCATAAAAACACCATCCTGTTTGATATTTTTATGTGTCATTAAATTATATTTTTTTTGTGAGCATATTTCTTCCATTTTTGTAGACGTTGCCCTTATATTAATGCGCCAATACACATTATTCAGTTCAGTTTGAGTAGCCATTTCACCACGAGGTCTATCCAAATCCTCCAATGAAGAAGGAATAAATTCTACAGAAGATGTATCGCGCAATATCCATACTGAAGAAACTACAACGCCAATTATACAAATACAATAAAATAAAATACGTTGCCACATTGGTCTTGGTTTATCTTGGTATATTGAAACACGTTTCCGTCTAATGAAACATTTCTCCATCCACAATTAGCAACGATTCGACCCTATATATAGGCGACCCACACTTATTATCAAGGATTCCATGCAGTCCATTACCACCACCAAAACTATAAAACCCGATCAAAAATTAATCAAAGCCAAAGAAAAGTTTATTGCCAAACTTCAAGATGCGTTGAAGAAAGAACAAGAACTTTCTACGGTTTTTATTGGGAAAACAAAAGTAGGCGGACAGCCATCCAACAAAACACACACTATTTTTAAAAACGGAACAGGCAAAACAGATTTACTTGATAGATTTATTAAAAATATAGATGAAGCATACAAAACATCTATCAATAAAACTGTACTGGCAGATATGCTCGTTGAAGCAAAACGCGACCTAACTTCTTTAAAAATATCAAAAAGACAACAACATGTGGCCAAAATTCTCACTATCATTTACAGAAACGGGGTCGTCAAACCAATCACGTTCCCTTCAGCAAGGGAACATGCGTATCATTGGGAATTAAAAACCAAATATCAACATTGGGAACAAGTTGGACACTATGGACAACACGTTGTTCACCCAGACACACCTCAAGGCCTTGTCAGATTACACTATGATCATCGTGATACACATTTAGTATCAAATCAAGTAGATATTGGAACGATTGTAAAAAGACGGGCCGCTAATATCAAAAGACAATCATTTACATTCAGTAAAAATGACCCTGAATTTATTGCAAGGTGTAAAGGTGTTGCGGGGAGAATTCTAAGACTAACATCTCCAAGAACAGGAAGAGAACCAGTCGTTCAATCTAATAGATTTTCTATGAGAGTCTTCCAAGATCGCGTTTCAAAATTACCAGAACATCTGGACATGAAACCATTGGATATTGTTCATCTTTGTCAAATTGATATAAGACGCGGCAGACCGTCCGACCGCGATAAATATATCAAAATGGTAGAATTTTGTGAACCAACTATTTATTTAAATCCAGAAGGACGTAGAAGAGCACTTAAAGAAAATGCAACTGGTTCAGAAGTTGAACTATTGCTAGCCATTCCAACAGCCAGTGATGGGAAAAAAGAACATAGCGACGACGAAGATCAATTCGCTTCTACGGATGATGAAGGAGATCATCTTCCACCCATTGGTTCAGCTAGACCATCCGCACCTCCGGCTAGTCCACCCCAGACTGGTGGTGGAAGAGGAGAATCAAAAAACTCAGGACCATTAAACCCGCCAGAAGCACCAGCAGTCCCAAAAAAAATGAGCGAAATGAAATTACAGGATTTAAAAGCAAAGGCAGGGGAATTGGGCATTTCTAAAGAACAAATTAAGTCCCTGACAGCAGGTGGCGATTTAAGGGAATATAATACGTGGGTGAAAGGCATTAAGGCTTATTTATCACAACAAGTAGCACCAGCACCAGTTCGAAAATTATCCGACGCTGAAAGAGTTGCTGCTGCCGCCGATAGAGAAGCTAAAGCCATTGAAGCCGAAAATAACCGTAAACAAAAAGTGACGTCAGAACCTGCACCAGTAGCTCTAGCACCTGCACCAGTGACGTCAGCATCTGCTAAAGAAATCCGACAAGAATTGCGTGATTGGGCCAAGGCTCATCCAGAACTAGGTCTTAACGGGAATTCGACCAATGCTAAAATTCTACAAGCGAAGAAAACAGTAGCTGGATCCACATCACTAGCTCCAGCACTAGCTCCAGCACTAGCTCCAGCAACAGCTCCAGCAACAGCAGCACCAGTAGCTAGTCCAGTACCAGCAGCACCAGTAGCTAGTCCAGTACCAGCAGCACCAGTAGCTCCAGCACCAGCAGTACCAGCAGCACCAGTAGCTCCAGCAGTACCAGCAGCACCAGCAGCAGCAGCAACAGCAGTACCAGCAGCACCAGCAGTACCAGCAGTACCAGCAGTACCAGCAGTACCAGCAGCACCAGCAGCTCCAGCAGCACCAGCAGCTCCAGCAGCACCAGCAGCACCAGTAGCTCCAGCACCAGTAGCACCAACTGCTAAAGAAAATCGACAAGAATTGCGTGATTGGGCCAAGGCTCATCCAGAACTAGGTCTTAACGGGAATTCGACCAATGCTAAAATTCTACAAGCGAAGAAAACAGCAGCAGCACACGTAGCTAGTCCAACACCTGCAGTACCTACACCAGTAGCTAGCCCGACACCTACAGCACCAGTAGCTAGTCTGGGAGATTTAGCAGCAGCTCCAACACACGTACCAGCACCAGTAGTACCAACTGCTAAAGAAATCCGACAAGAATTGCGTGATTGGGCCAAGGCTCATCCAGAACTAGGTCTTAACGGGAATTCGACCAATGCTAAAATTCTACAAGCGAAGAAAACAGCAGCAACAGCAGCAACAGCAGCAGTAGCTAGTCCGACACCAGTAGTTAAAGATGATCTTGACAGCATGGATTTGGCTCAATTAAAGACATTGGCACGTGAAACATATAAACTTGGACGCCATGGATTTACGCGCCAAAAAGATATTGAAAAATTGAGGGAACTTATCCGCGAAAAACGTAAAACAATATCTGGCGGCGAATCAAAAACACAGACACCTGCTATGAAAACATTCAACATAGGTACATATAATAAAGATCGAATTAAAGCCGCCGCCAATGGATTGTCTAAAAGTGAGGGTGGCATTAATGCCAATGAAATCAAAAAGTTATTGATAGAAAATAACCCGGAAAATAAAACAACTATTAACAAGCTCACTGGACCAGAAGTACGTATAAGATTGGGTGAACTAGCTGGTATACCTATTGAGGAGCAATCTTATAGTGAGACAGATTCGGATGCTGAGCATTTCGCGCAAATTAATTCGAGTTCATTATTGGCACCCCCAGGTGATTTGACAAATATGTTGGCAAATATGACTGACGATTGGGCATCTTCAGAAGATGAACTTCAAGTTCCAGAGGAAGAATCCACACTTGAATTTGCAGAGTCTAGTGCTTCAGAAATGAAGACATCATCTGGTCTTGAATTTGCCGAGTCTTCTGCGGTGGAAACAGATTCTAGTCATGAATTATCTGATGGATTTGAATTTGCCGAGTCTTCTGATGTTAAAACATCATCTGGTCTTGAATTTGCCGAAGATTCAGCAGTGGAAACGGATAGTGCTAGAGAAGGTTCGTCGGATCTGACTTATGCAGAATCTTCAGATTACGATTAAAAATTAATCAAATTGACATATAAAGGCTTAAGTAATATAAACAAATGACTCATAAAATTATGTTATGTTTTGTACGTTCTGATTCAGATATTCTTGAAGCATCGTGGCTAAACCGTGCTGCTGCGTCTATGGCTACTACTGATAGCGGCGAATCCCCTTTCATCCATGCAGAATTGTTGTTTTGTCCCCCTGGTGCTAATACAGGATCTACAGATACTGTGTCTGGTCTTGCTTGTTCTATTGTGTATTCTGGTTCTGTTCATCTTGAGAGTAAGCGTTTTTCTCGTAAAGAATGGTTTTTCCGTTCAATGGAATGCACTAAATCTCAATATGTCAGTATGATGAATTTTTGTAAAGAGCACAAGGGCGATTCGTTTAACCACCTTGGATATTTTATGTTTTGGGCTCCTGTTGCGCCAACACCGATGTCTTATACTTATTTAGGCATGTCGCCTCGCTGGTATTGTTCTGAAATAGTTATCGGTGCCCTAAAGGAGGGCGATATTATTGCAGAAGATGTTTCGCCTTCGATGCATCCTCATGATTTATATAAATTAGTTCAAAACAATTCAATGGCTGATTGTGGTCGGAATATGGGTAATATGAGTTTAAGGTTCGTCTGATATATTTTCGTCAGTGGTTGTTTCTTTATGAACGACTGAAATTCTTTTGACACCATATATAGCTGTGATTAACCCCATGATAAATATAAATCGTTCCGTTGTCGATAAAACAGCCATATCATCGTATACGACGATTCCAGATATGGTAGTAAACATAAACCAGGCCGTCTGATAAATAATAATGCAAAAATAAGCATCGTATTTTTCTAAACCTTTATTTAACCAAATCACGTGTATAATAATGGACGCCAAACATAAGATAATGGCAGCACAAAAATTATCTGGTCGTATCGTTAGACATCCATCTTGCATTGTTGAAACACCGTATGCTATATATTTGCCCATGCATACGTTTTGTGCCCCTAGTGCCCCCCCTATAAATGGGTATCCGAAACGTTGAATAGACTTTGGCAATGTTATATTTTCCAACACTAAATAAAATAAAATGAATACAATCCAATTCATAACAATATAAACGTAGGAAATGGGCCGCTGTATTAATTGTGGGATGGGTAGTCCTGAATCATGGTTAGGTGTAACTGAAATAGCTAGAAAACATCCCGAAATGACATATAAGATGGCAACCCATTCTTCTTTGCTAGGTTTTTCGAACAGTATAATTTGTGTCACTAATATATTAATGATAATTGACATTGAACCAAAAACTCCCACAGTAGATGGTGGTAACCATGTTAAAGCCAAGAAATCCAACGTTGAAGCGGCCACGGAAAGGAATACGGCTATAATAAACAATGGTCTTATAAAAACTGTGGATTTTATGGGTTGAGACCGTTTTAGATTTCTAGTTCTGGGATCATGAAAAAAAATTTCATGTTGTGCTAATTTTTGAAAATTCATTGAAACGGACGAGGAGATAGAACCTACCAGAAGGAACAAATATCCTACGATTTGCAACCAAATCATAACAAATAAACTTTACCAACTTATATAATACACGTACATGAATCCATTTATTAATTTGTAAGTTCTTGTATACATATAATATATAATTACAAAAATGATTTCAGGTACTATTGGCTCAAAACAAAGCCAAGTTGAAATCAAAGAAAATTCCTTTAAATTAGTCATTAAAAATAATACGATTATGAATTCTTTATCTATTATTTGTTTTCAGAGAACTGGTCTCCAGCTTAAAACGATAGACGTTGCCTGGATATCTCCCGAAAATATCCAGGTTCAAACTATTTCTTCCAAAGATTATGAAGCAATATGTGCAACCGCCAATTCTATACCCACGTATGATTTAGGTCCCCAGGTTGGAACTTGGAAAAAATGGCAAAAGAAAGCAAATGAAGAACAATGGACTATGGACAATTGGAAGTGTTTTTTACGTGAAATGGAGCCGGAAGTATGCGAATCTGATGTAGAATCTGACGATTCCGAATGGCAGCCGTCCGAGGAAGAAGAATCTGATGATTATGAAGATGAGTCTATGTCTGAAACAGAGGTGTAATTGTATAATAAATAATATATTTAAATTTTACTATTAAAAAAACTTTCTAAATGATCTAAAACGGCCATGACTTAGGATATGAATGATGCATGAACGAACTTTATCCATAGAAACATCTTCTAGTATTTTCGAGCACAATGTAAAGCAAAATTCTCCCAATGCATCCCAGTCTTCATAGAAAAAATAAGCTCGCTGTGATTTACGAAGCATATTTTCGGGTACACCGCTCCAAAAGCTATCCCAATTATAAACATCGATATCGGCAATAACAGACTCAATGTCCGATCGATTTTGACGAATAACACATTCTCGCAAATCAACGACACTCATTTTTTCTACATAACCGATGATTTCGGGGGGGCCTCGTACCTCCAAAAAATCTTCAATTGCCCAATAATCGAGTTCGCGGGGACAATACAATTCTTCAGGCTCTTCTTCGTCTTCGGAATCGGAAGATGAAGAAAATGAAGCATCTGACCAATATTCTAGGTGGCTTGGCATTTTTTTTTAGAAAAAAAATATAAAATGTTAGAGTTAAAGTTTATACTAAAATCTTATTATTTATTGTTTAAACACTTATTCCAAACATATTATATAAATGTTTGGTCCTTTTAAAAATATCTAAATCCCAAGAAAACAATGTTACCTATAGATATTATATTACACATTGTAAGGATGTTAGGGTTAAAAGATAGATCTAAATTCGCAGTATTGTCACGTGAATATTTTCCATTCGATAATATTGACTGGTCAACTTTCGCAAAACAGTATAGATTAGACGAGCCGAGTAAACAATGTCTTCAAACAATGTTAAAACGAAATTATGCACAACAAGTGAATATCTCTATACGTTTCAATCGTCTATGGTCAAAACATTTTAATAGGCCTTTGATATCTTGGTCACCTTGGACTATACGTAAATGTTGTTACAAAACAAATTCTCATGCTATTTTGGTGTTTCGTCATCCTGATTTTGTTAAATATATACAAAAAATTACCCAAAAGTTTCAATTAAAAACAAAACAGATCAACACCCATGCGCATGCCGAGTGTATACGACTAAGTATAAATATTTTGCAAACAAAACGATTGGAAATGAACATTTTTAAAAACAAGAAGAAAAGGAAAAGATTTTGCATTAAAACGTCGTTAAATTTTTATGAAAGAACTAGGGCCTTGATAGAATTTTGCGTTTCGAACGGCTATTTGTGGCTAAAGATTCGGAAACTGGAATTTCGGGACTGATATCTTTATGGCCACGTTTACGTTTTGAGGATTCTGGACCTTCCATAGTAGACCAATGAGATACCAATTGCTGCATATTTGCAACGGGTTGTATAGAAATTTGATTAGAAATTAAAGAAATAACATTTTTTTGTTCCTCGTTCATGATTTTTATTGAATATTTATACTTAAATAGTCGCTCTCATTTCTATTTGCGGTGCCCTTTCGTAATAAAGTCCGTTTTTAATAAACAAATAATTAGCCATATAATCTATCCAATGATGTGTGATCAATAATTTGACGACTATAATCGTTATAAACACATCCATACTATATTGGTACTTTGAACTGAAAATAAATGCCACAGTAATAAATGTCCAACATTCACCCACAATCCATACCAACCATTTTAACCGTTTACGATAATGTGGAATCATTTGAACAGCTATCTGGGCAAATATAAGTAACTGAGCCAAATCAGATGACCATAACATATTGCCACAAGATCGTTGAGGCCATCTCCAAAACACCCAACGGAGATCCAAATCAGAAGGAATATCATAAATATCCACACAATTTGGTGTAGCATCCGGAACAATCGTCAGCAATTGTGATATAGAAAAACATGGGATGATCACTAATTGACAACATAATACTTTGGCAGGTAATATAGGAGAACGAGAAAATACCCACCAAGCCAATATAGTTATACAAACCCATCCATATGTACAAACGTCTACCATATCACGAAGTGCAAAAGATACATATTGTTCAATGTTATAACCTTTAATCCAATCTACAAACAAAGTATCGTGCAAAGGTTCCCACGATGTTCCATTTAAAAATGTATTGATATACCATTTTTGACGTAATGACACTAAATTTGTTAAGACAATATTTAGATAAAATAATACCACAGCACATGAAATGGTTGGGCACCAACGAAGAGACATTACGGGATTTTTAAATAAAAGTATATAGTTGATATACTTGAATCCAAATGTCGAACGTTACCCATAATCAAACCATAACGGATTCACAAAATAATGCTTGGGTAGAATCCGGAGCCATGGTATATATCGCCCTAACCGTTGCATCTTTATCCGCAGTCATCATGTGCTGTGTATGGTTTTTCAAACACAGATTAGATAAAAATCGCTATGGCACTGTATCTACAGACGGCGAACATGTAGAACTCAATTCGAGAGATACACAGTCAGACGGAGAAGAGGAAATAGATCTCACAGATTCGGGGTCCAAAACTGCAGTACCTGTTGATGAATACAAAGACGCATTTACATTGGAAGATCCAGGTTCTTCTTCAGAATCAGACGGTAATGACGAGGGAGATTCAGATGAACGCGGACAGGTGGCAGCCGTGTGAAAAATTATTAAAATTATACTCAATGAAACACAAAATACAGCCACTGACCAATGAAAAGGACAATTATCCCATAACAGGGTAGAAAACATGAAAAATATAGACAATTCGAAACATAACATCAAAAACACAACTGTTATAGAAGCCGATTGTTTTTGTGTTTCGTCCGAAAAAGATTGTAAACGACGAGGATGTTTGCTTAAAATGTGCCAACATGGCAATGACAGGATATGTACAATAGTGGTCATGACCATAGACACTGAAACGGCGATCAAAAGTATTTGCCAGTGAATAAATACAAAACATGTGCAACTGGCTTTCAATAATATAAAAACTATACATAACAACGATATAGATAAACTAACATTTAATAACATTCCATTTCAATCACATTAAATTTATACTATACTATTCATCTTCTTGAATTTTTTTAAGAATCTCTTGAAATTTTTCTAGAACGACTCTTGAAATTTTTTAACAATCTCTTGAAATTTTTTAACAATCTCTTGAAATTTTTTAACAATCTCTTGAAATTTTTCTAGAATGATCTTGAAATTTTTCTAGAATGTATGTTATTGATTGTAGCATGTATTATGATATTTACTTTGACATGTTTCCATATGTTTTTATGATTATAAACGGGAAAGATATATATTACGCACGATGCAAGAAGAACCATCCGAAGAAGAAATACCTATAGCATTAAATTCTGACACTATATAAGATATGTATATGGACACAATATGTCGCAAATAAAGCACGAGACCATAGAAGAAAAAAAGGTCATTTCACATAAGGATATGCATGGCATTGTTTTAGATTTTGGCCCAACACAATTTTTTAGTCGTACAAGTTTTATTGCTGCGGAATCCAACCCTTATAAATTAGCCAAAATACAAAGTCACAAAAATGAAACAGGAAAATGCATTGCTGCATTGGAGAAAAAGTACGGTAACATAAAAGAAGAAATAAAAGAGTTGTTTGCCCAAAAGGGGATCGATTCAAAACAAGAAATTTTGGTGCGCATCGCGGGGAGCAAAGGATTTGCATTCCTCAATAGTGTCAACACAGCTATGGGTAAAAAAAAGAACTTAATTTCTAAAGAACAAGCAACGGAGCTCGTAAATCTATTTAATAATGACCCTTTTAATTATAAAAAAGCGACGGATACGCTAGCCGCCCGTAAAAAATCACACGCAGCCGTCAAGCATGTAAACGCCTTGAAAGAAACTGGAAATAAACTTAAGGCCACCACCGCCCACCATAATTCAATAAATAACTACTTGTCTGACATAGAAAAGCTCATAAGACAAATAAATCCCAAACTTTTTAAAATGCATTTTAAAAAGTTTAAAAAAGATAAATTAGACACATTTGTAACGGCACTGGATGTCCACTTGGCGGTGCACGTAGTAAAACACGCGAAAGAGAAACACCATCACGCCGCCGCCGGTCCCGCCGCCGCCGAGGTGGCGGTGGTCAACGCTGACCACCCCGAGGTGGCGGTGGTCAACGCTGACCACCTCAAAATACTCCGCCAATTTATAGATCCCAAGAAGTTTACTTATAGTATATTGGATATCCAAAATGCGGGCAAGTTTAATCAATGTGTTGAAGAATTGCACACCCTAATGGACAAATTAAAACAACAAATTAAAGAAGCCGCGGACGAGCCCAAAAAATATACTTCGAAAAATAAATGCTCGCCTGCAGAATCATGGAAAAAGATGTTCAATAAAGATTGTGGGTATTGCGATGGTTAAAAAGCAATGGGTATATTATTCTTTCTAAACTGTGTATTATTATCGTCTATAATTCCTTTTAACGCATTATCTTTAAAGATATCTTTCGGTTTATTTTCTGAGATGGTGCCTCTAAAGGCATTCATTTCCATTTTCTTGCCTAAAGCCCATAGTAATATTCCAAAAATGGCCATTCCTAATGTTTCTTCGGAGCAGCCCATATCTGTGAGAGTGGGTTCTTTCATTCTCCAAATAATTGCAATGTAAATGGCAGCAAACCCTAATAATTGAATGACGGACCACCATTTATCTGCTTCTGATGGAGCACAGCATGGTCTGCTTTTTACTGTTCGAGTAATTTGTACGCACGATCTTAGTTGTTTGAGATAAATGTGGTATAGAGTGACAAAAACAATGTGCCAAGACATCATGGAAAGAAAGATGGTTCTCCATTCGGAGTCATCATCATCGTCAATGAGATCATAGAGTGTTAGTATTAGATATAGCCAAAAAATTCCAATGACCACATCGTGTATGAGTTCGAGACTCTTGACTTTTCTGAAACGTATAATGAGGGTTTTTCCATCAACCATTTTGATGTCTTTGTCATCGACGGTAATTTTTTGTCCCATAGTTAATCTTGTGCCTGCAACATGAATGGAATTAGGTGGTTTTTTACCATCTATGGCGGCACATTGTATGAGACATATAAATGTGGGTACACTTGATAAAAACCATAGAACTATAGTGAGAATCCATAGTAGTGTAACAGTAATATAAGATCCATCTTTGAAAGCTTTTGCGTATTGCCAAGAATTTTGTATGGCAACAGCCGCCAAAATCCCTGCCGTGGTTCTGATAAAATTGGTGGACCAAATAACGGATTTTGGATCTGACCATAATTTGTGGACACAACAGCATTCTGTGTTTGTCATACAATAAACACACTGATGAATGAATATGTCTTTATTATAAACTAAAAACCCTGTATAAGTTGTAATAATAATGGTTGTAGCGATAGATATCATAAAAAAGGAGTAAGAAGCAAGATACCAAGAAATCATGGATGCAATTGCTCCTGAAGATATTAAGAAGTACATTAGTGTCAAATGTGTATATTTAAATAGGTGTTCTTTTATAATCAACGAATGAGTTTTGAGCATGTTCCTGAGAATTGGCTGGGAACGATGGAAAAAGACATTATGGTGAAAAAATGGCTTCAGAATACGGAACATACATTTCCTACAACAGATTTAGCTTCGATGATTTCTTATATTAAACGTCATTATAGTAAAGATCTTTCGCGAATGGTAGTATTTGAAGGTGGTATTCCGCAATCTTTTGCACATTGGTGGTGTTATGGTTTGTTATCTATGATTGGTTCTACACATTTGGATCAGTATCCTGTTATGAAAAAGTGCATGACAAATATAAGGGAAGATCACGAAAATTTTTATGTTACTGAACATTTGACGGAATCGGGTGTTATTTCTGTATTTAAAACATGGTTATCTATATTGTATACAGATATAGTTTTGTATAATAATGAAACCCCAAGAAAGAATGTCCCAAGATTGTATTGTGGAAAAGTTATTTGTTTGGCCAGGGGGATGCCCATGAGCCGAAGGAAAACGATGAAATTTATAATGGACGAAGGCCTTGAAATATTTAAAGAGCGCGGGTTTCAAGAAGGCGAAGAATATTGGATAGAAATATGTAAAAAATATAAAATATAATTATTGTTTACCAGATTTTAATACAATCGATATATCTAACAAATGTAAAGCCAGCATAAACCCTGACAAACACCCTATGAAAAATAAGATGGTGAGTAATAATACAACTCTCATTTCGTTATGTGAATTGCACATCACCATTAATGCTACTAAAATAATGTACATGCTAATTCCAATAGACGAAAGAAGATTTTCGGCCATAAAAACGTCTGAGAATGTTCCATCTGAGAGTACTAGTGCCAAAATAATACCTACTGCGAAAAAACAGAGGATAACCAACCAATAAATTTTCGTCACAAAGGATTGTAAATCTCTAAGTTTCATAAGTTCATAAATGGTATCCGTTTTCATTTTTCCAGATTCAATATCTGGTGCCAACATATTGTCGGTTTCTGAAGTTCCTACGGCTGCTCTACGTGACATATTATGACAATTGAAAAACACTATATACGCCAGATTACATAAAGATTATGGATTTATGTTTATTATTTCAGTTTTAGCAGCATTATGTTCTACAACGGCTTCTATACCCCAACTTATGGGAAAAGCCGCTGTATTATCTAATAAAACCACGATTATTCGTTTCATAGGGGCTGTTCTTTGGTTTGTTTACGGAATACTTATTTACGAATACGCATTAATCGCAAGTTCTGGTATTGCTGCTATTATAGAATTATTTCTATTTATTAAAACGAACTCCCATCATCACGTATCAACGACAAACGATAGAGTGCGAGATCCAACTGTCGCTGAACAAGGTTCTTCTGTGTCAATTGATCACGTAGTGTCTGAGTAAGAATCATATTGTTTTTCTTCTGTTGTATACTTTCCTGTTCTAGTACACTAACCTTTTGGCGTTCATTTAAATATAAACGTCTCATTTGTAGTAAATGAGGAAGTAGAAAGCTTATAGCTTCCTCGGCGCTTGGCGTAGTCGCTTTGAGACGTTTTTGGAGTCTTTCAATCTCAAAGTCGAACTCGGCCGTTCTTTTTTGGCCTCTGTTGACTTCTGTTTGAGGTGCCCATGGGCGTTTTCTTGAAATTTCATAGGAGTTATCATATGTTTCTTCGTATGAACGTTTGCGCGAGGCCGAACTCAGTTGTCGAAATGGAGCAGAAGACGAAGAAGATGTCAAAGTGGCAGTTAAAAGGTCTGGTGTTGGTGGTCGAGGGACTGGGCAACTACGGGGGACAAGTACAGCGCCATTTCGTTTTCGTTTAGACATGGTTTTAAATGTAGAATATACCCTTTATAGATTTTTTAGACAAGTCTTTTAAATGTTGTATTTGTATCGATCCTAATTAAAAATAATATATTCGGGATACATGTGTTCTTTTTTTGCACCTCAAATATATATAGTAGTAAATGACAGAGTTTGAAGTATGTACATTATGGTTGGTAAATGCTTGGTTTGGTTGTCGAAAACATGACGTTTTACCGAGAATGTGTATTAGTAAGGACGAAATAAAAATAACAGCTTTTCCTAAAAATGGTGGTGGAATGCGCATATCCAGATTGAAAATAAACACGACTGGATCTGCATCGATTGAAGTTTCGGACGCTTTGAGAGCATTTGTAAAAAAAATAAGCATATATCCGGTCTCAACATGGTCCATTCAAAATAAACAGTTGACAATATCCGTTGAATCGAGTTCAGCAGCGATGCACTATACATTCCCAAAACTTCATTTTATAGAAGATAATTATATCCCCGATGAGAAAGAAGATATACATGTATCTATAGTGACACGTGATTGGTTTGATCTTTGGCAAACCATTCCACCCAAAGGTCTCGTGAAAATTTCAATATCCAAACAAAGCAAAGTTATAGCTATGAATCACCTTAAGGGTCGTTGGAAAGGTGCTATTTTTGCACGAAAGAAACCAAGTGAGAATGCAGAGGTCACCATAGATACATCCGTGGCAAAATCTGTTTTTGTGGAACCAACCTCGAATACATTTTCCGAACTTATTTTTAAAAAGGTGGGTGTATTTCAATGGAAAAGTGACATGGTAGATATTTATGTGGCACCGTATGATTGCGATTGATGTGATTTACAATAGGATTTACAGAGAATATATTTAAAAGGTTCGTATATTCGTGTTCTATAAAAAGTATGTACGATTGTAGAGAAACAATATAGTCCAAATAAATGAAAAGTTAACATTTTTTTAAAAAATTTTTAAATGTTGGATTAAAATAAAATATATGCATAAAATAATGTTAATTTTCCGTATTATTATACGCATCATAAAGTTTTTTCACATTTCCTGTCAATGTTTCCAGTTCTTTATGTTCAGATTGTAATTTATCTGACATTGATTTTAACGCTGCTTCGTCCGATTTAATGGTTTCGTGCGTTTCTTTACATTTTGTTCTCATATCTGTGGTCATATCTGTCAATGTAGCTTGAATGGACGTAATTTTTTTTGCATTCAAATCTATTTTTTCTATTATATATCTTAGTCTATCGTCTAAACCTTTTGTCATTTCTATTTGAATAGTATGGTTCATTTCTCTAAGTTCGTGATGTAATTCATCTTTTAGTTTAAGGACAGCGTTTATTCTTTTTAAATCAGAGTTTGTTTTTTGTTGCTCAATAGATTCTTTTATTTTTTCGTCCATTTTATTGGTAATGAGAGCTATTGTTTTTACAGAAGATACATCTATCATATTTTGACATTCTTGTTTCGAATAACTTTCGTAATGAGGATGCTGTGGTTTTCTCAAAAGTTTCATTTCAGAAGCCATAGATATACCCTACGATTCATCCTTTTATAGATCTAATTCATCATTATTATTTTGTGTTTAGATCTTGGTTTGCGTCCATTAAACGAATAACAATAAGAATAAGATATGAGTGCCGTTGCTACCCCAATGCCTATGGCAATACCTATTAAAATGGTCCAATATGGTGTATACCATTTTTTCTTGGTAATAATAGCCGATCCTAATGGAAATCTCCTTGTGCATGTTTCTGATGGACACGCGCATTTGAAGGAAGCTTTAGTCCAGTTTTGATATCTTGTATCCATACATATGCCATTATTATGACATGTGATATCATCACATGGTGATTTTTCTATTTCACAGTGTTTTCCTCTCCATTTTTCACCGCAAACACATTCGTAGTCATTAATTAGATCTATACATGTGGCATCATTTTGACATAGATTTTGAGAACAATCATCAATATTATGATTGCATTGTTCTCCTTCAAATCCAACCATGCACGTGCATTTATATCCATTTGAGATTACTTTACATGTTCCGTACGAACCACATGGTTTTTTTTCACAAAAAAGTGGTTCATTCTGACAACGGTCATTCGTATAGCCATTAATACATTTACAAAAGCCCATTAACCCCTGAACACATATTCCATCGTTTAAACATGCATGTTCCGAACATTTTTGTATATCTTTTTCACATCTAGATCCAACTTTTCCAGTTGGACATACACAATGTATACCGGAAATATCAGAAGATTCGTCATTGCATGAAATGGCTTCGGAACCACAAGGTTTATCTGCACATGTTATTTTTTGAGCACATAATTTTCCACCGTAAGATCCAGGTATTTTGGAACAATCGCAATGGAAATCTAACCATTCTGGTATACATGGCGCATGGTTTTGACATGGGTTTGGTTCGCACGGATTTACTGGTTGGTCACATTTTTCGCCTTCGAATCCGACATCACACGCACAATTACAGTCGTTTTTATCTGTACAATGTTCACACGAACCATGTTTACAATCTACAGACATAAGTATACATTTATCGGCTTCGTCTATATTGATGGAACACCGTCTACCAATATATGATTGATCACATAGACATGACCAGTCGTTATTTTTCCTATCTAATGTACAAAGTCCATGTCCTGAACAGGGTTTCCCGTGAATCTCGACATTTTTTTCATATTCGTTTTGGTCATAATCGCAATTTTGTTGAATAATAGCGCATGTATCGCCTTTATAAAATGGTTGATTGTATGTAGGTTCTTTTGGACATATGCATTGTAATGTATCGCCGTTGAAATGACATTCTCCATGGTCGCATGGTTGTGTTTCGTCACATGTTCGAATCGAGTATTGACAATTGGTCCCCATCCATCCAAATTTACATTGACAGGAATATCCATACGATTCTTCAATACATACAGCATTATTTTGGCATGGATTTTCAGAGCACCCTTTTGACGAATCTATAATTCTTTCACAGAAAATTCCAGCCCATGCGGTTGGACATTCACATCGGAAACCGCTTATTGTATCAAAACACGTTCCTGCATTGATACAAGGTTGGTGTTGACATGTTGTTTTTGGTTCATCGCAATAATCACCCATAAATCCTACGTCACAATTACATTGGAATGAAGCTTGTTGTGAATCAAAAAGACATGTTCCGTGATCACATAAATCACAGTCTGTTTCAATTTTTTTATCCCATGTTAATTTATCCTGACAAGATGTTGTATTATAAACATAGGATCTTATAATATCTTGCCTGAGAATGTCTAGAAAATCTTTAACATTAATCATGGCTTGTCCATAAACTTTTGACAGTTGTATCAGATCTAAAATTAATTTTAATTTATTTCGGATATTTGTGGTTTGAGCGGTGGCGTTTTTAATATGTTTTCCTATAATATGAGAATCATTGACAGATTGTGTTAATCCACGAATAATTTTGACGATCATATCATTTTCAGCAGTGGGATCTTTTATTTCTAATACAACATTCATATCATGGACAGTTAGTTCTAGATTCCATATAGATGAATGTTGTTCGTCTAAAATATTATTGACATTATACATGAAATGATGTTTGTTATATTCTACCAAAGATCGATTTCCAATGATCCGTCTATCAATAACCAATTTCTGCTGTTCTAGGGAAGCATATAATGAAGACGCGTCTAATAATACCATAGCACAAGGTCTACTTTTGTCTATTTTTTGTGGAGAAACTAAACATTTAAAGTGCGCACATTCTTCCAATACTTGTAAATTAACGTGACCATAAAAAAAATTTGTGCATGCAGATTCTAAACAATCGTGTTGTTCTTCATCCATATTTTCTTCTGAAAAATCAGAGGCATTGTAATTTGTTTCGTGCCATTGTATATGATCACAATATGACCAACATTCGCCGTCATTACATGGATCTAAAATAGTACCATCTTCGTACGGTGGTATATAATTACTTTCTTCCGAACAATTTTTATTGACATTTCCGGATACAACTGACACCAATAATATAAAAAAAACAATCATATATTCAAATAAAAAACAGACTTTATATATGATCTTTTAAAGGTGGGTTGATTCTTTAATTTTTTATAGGATCTATGAATATTTTTTCATAGTTGGATATAATATTATCTTTATAGATTTGTCTAAAATCCATTAAAGATGTATGATCATGGGTCATTTGCATATACTTAATTTTCATAGTTTGAGAAGCATTTGTCACAGATAAAATACGATAATTGAAATCAGCCAATAACTGATATTGTTGTTGTTTTGCAAATGTATATGTATCATTAAAACACCGATTCATATATTTTAAAGATTTTAAAAACACGTCTCCTGTCCTAACAATATCCTCATTTCCTATAAATGATTTTAATAAATGTGCATTGCATTCTTTTGCTTGTCTTTGAACATTGGAAAGTGGGTCCGAAGCGACTATTGAAAGCCAAGATTTTGCATTATATTGTTCGTGTTCGTTTGCCGTATACATATTTTGATATTGTTGAGCACTCTCCGTCCCACGCTTGTATAAATCTGTTAAATTAGTTATTACAAGTTGATCTACATGAAGATTATAATAGTATAGACAATTGACGTCTAACGTTCTTAATAGTGCGGCTATATCCGAATTAGAGGATGGTGGTTGAATGAAACGTATACATGCATCGGCTATTTGATCAATGTTAATGGACCAACTAATATAAAACATAGTAAAAAGTATGGAAATTTTTAATAACATTTTAATTATATTTATTCATGTAAATACTACCCACCTGAGAGTTGCGCTCTTTGAAAAAAAACACTATAAAAGAATCACATTAAAAAGTATAACATGAAAACTGCCATTGTAGGTATATTACTAGGTATTTCTAATTTTGTTGCAGCAGATATCGGTGGCGCCGTAAAACCAATCTCAACAGAAAGATGTAATGGTAAGCTCGCAGTAAGAGATACCAACGGAAACCAATGGCAACTCGCTGGTACAAGTGCCGTAAACAATGTAACCTATGCCGAGGGCCATGATTTTTATTCGGAAGATTCTGGAAATCGTTTTAAATCCGAATGGGATGAAATGGTTGGGCAGTACAGAGGTATTGACCAAGCTTGTGAAAAATTTAACGACGCTCTCAACAAAATCAGTCAAGATTTCGTAGACCCCCCGAGTCGTACAAATCAGTACGTCTCTTCTCCACCCAACTGGAAGAGAGCCGTCACAAAAATTCTCCATGATTCTGGATGTGCCATTTCGAAACACGACGATAACCTCGAACAATTCCTTGAATCATTTAACTATCCTTTCCAGCAGAAATTGAGAATGGAAAATGCTCGTACCGCTGCCAGTGACTATGCAGATAAGATTGCTGATCTCCAGCAGCAGTGGAAAGACGAACGCCAGGCACTCGTAGACACTATGAAAAAACATGGTGATACCATGAACAGATGGATTACGAAAGCCGATTTAGAGGCCGCCAACCAGAAATACGCCGATGCCACTGCCAGACTTCTCGGTGACGAAAACAGCGCAAAAGCCGAAATCAAAAAAGTCAGAGGTTCCATCTCAAAACACGCTGTCGATTTTGAGGTTCTCGCACACAAACTCAAGAGAGATTCTCTCAGATGGTCAAAATTGAATCAAATTGCAGGTGAACAAGAAAGACTCGATGTACTTACAGAAATTGTCAGAATGAATGCATACGATGTCCTTGTCACGTGTCTCGTAAATTTCCAACTCACATACAATGACTAAAGTTAAATAAAACATTAATTTAAATTTGTTACTTCCAATAAAGATTCTATTACATTTTTCTCTATTTCCCATTCGGCTGCGCGAAACCGTTCTTTTGCAGACTCTGATTCATAATACAACGTATCAATCTCAGTCGATGTTTCCTTAATATCATTTAACATTTTTTCTATATGATTATATTGAAGAGATGTTACATTAAACATCCTATCAATATCCGCTAGTTGGCGATCAGAATTCGAAACAAATAAATCCTTTTCACTTCTTAATGTCATTAAAACGTCGCCGGTCACTTTTGGTATATGAGAATATTGAAATTCACGTAAATAACCAGAACGCAAACGAACAGATTCCACAGTCGAGGTCATTGCATCTTTACATATGGCTGTCTGAGTATCTAATATTATCTTAGCATCCTCCAAATCGCGTAATGTATTTATATAATTTAAAATATTTGGTTGTTCCAATATATTTTCATCAAAATTATACATACGTTGATTATAACATCTAGATATATCATCTTTGTACACTTGAAATGAATATAATTGCGGATCCGAATGACAAAAACGAAGCGTATCACACAATTTTGCTACATAATTTTCACGGTCTTCCAATGAAATAGTCCTAGGGTCATCTAATCTATATTGCATGGTATAATCATAACAAGACATTATTGCGGAAGCCATTGGAAGAAGCAAAGAGAGAGTTAGTAGAATACATACATACATTTACAATAATTTATTAACTTAAATAGACATTTAATTTATTTTTTAATTTAACTTATTCATTGAAATTCTAATTCAATTTTATTTATACGCGACAATCACATGCAGTATCATCAACGGCACTGCATGATGTTTTTGCGCACATATCAGTGGCGGTCGTGGCGTGGGCGGTTTCTCCCGATACACTACAAGTGTGAGTACTACACAATGCTCTGGCCATGCAACTTCCAGAGGGAGGACTACCGCCGCCGCCCCCGCCCCCGCCCGGGCCGCTAGTCAACATCCAAGAACTTGATAGACGACGACGAGATGTGGCGTAAACTTGACTTGTTGGGCAACATTTACTGTCGCCATTGTGTAATGCTCTGTGTGCCAAATCTCCCTTTTCTTCGTCGAGTTCATTACCCGTGTCGGTCCCGTTACATGCCTCGCAATTGTGGTTAGATACATATTCACCTGATTGGCATGTGTTTTCACCACATTGCAACGCCGTGCTGGCCGCCGTGGTGTCTAGCGCCCATGCATAGATACAAGTGTTTCCATTAGTGTCCGCCAGACTGGCACAGTTCGATATACCGGTTCCCGACGCGCAATTGCTGTCAGCGGCACCGTTACTGCCCAAACATTTGAATTCGCCGTATCCGGTGAGACATGAAACTGCAGTACCTGTGGTACTGGTAGTAGACGTGCAGCTGTATACTGCGTTCGTCACAGTGTTGCCGCTACATTGAGAACAGACTTGACCATTTACATAGTAGCCTGTCATACAAGATACAAGTTGGGGGCTTCCACCATTAGGCGAGGCACACGTCACTGAATTTGCGTTAGAAATGCTGTGTTGGCACATTTGACACGTTGTAGCGCCGACATTCGACCATTGTCCATTAGAACAGGCCGCGCAAGCTAGACTACCTGCTGATCCTGTTTCAACATATCCAGCATTACAGCTTACAGTTTGAATATCTCCCGAATTGGGACCGTTACATGTTACTGTTACTGCGTTAGATAATGACGAATAACATTGTTTTACCTCTCCAGCATCCACATAGTATCCATCATCAGCTGTTGCACATTTCAAATCATTAATTTGTGATGATACACAGGCTGCTGGCGACACATTAGTTGCACAGTTAGTTTGGCTTGCGCATTGAGTTCCACCATTGTAACCAGCAGTTTGAGAACAGACTTGGCCATTTACGTAATAACCAGTATTACAAGAAGCAGCGACAGAATTACTAGACGAAGTACATGTTACTGTTAGTGCGTTAGTAACGCCTGCACATTGTTGTACCACTCCAGAAGCATCCACATAGTATCCATCATCAGCTGTTGCACATTTCAAATCATTAATTTGTGATGATACACAGGCTGCAGCATCGACAGCACAGTTAGTTTGGCTTGTGCATTGAGTTCCACCATTGTAACCAGCAGATTGAGTACATACGACGTTTGGACTGGTACCGCTGAGCGTATAACCAGTATTACAAGAAGCGGCTTGTACACTTCCACCACCAGGTGAGGCACATGTTACTGTTTCTGCGTTAGCAACAGTATTGACACATGTAGAGCACGATAAATCACCGGAAGCTGAATATTCTCCAGAAGCACAGGTGGCACAATTGGCTGCGCCTGTGGCAGCGTATTCACCATCACCACAAGGGGCACATGTACCAGCAGTTGTAGCGCCAGCGTCAGTCAAACGTGTGTTTCCATTGGTATCATTACCACATGTAGTATGTGCGGCACAATTGGCTGCGTCTGTGGCAGCATATGTATTAGCATCACAGGCATCACAAGTACCGGCAGCTTGGTTGCTTGCTCCAGACAAACGCGTGGTCATATCGGTTTGATCACCACATGTGGTATATGCGATACATTGGCCAAGGTCATTACTAGCAGAATATGTACCGGTGCCACATGCTAGGCAATCTAATGGTAAACTACTACCACGGAATGAATTTGCATCAATCATATTCAAGAATTGTGTTACGGTCATATCGAATGGAGGATCTTCAAAACCAGAACCCACTGCGCACGTGCTACGAGCACAAATACTAGTTGTACCGCTTGCACCGTTAGCCGCCGTATGCGACAATGAGTTGGACAAATCGGTACATTTGACACATTCAAATCTATCTGGTGAAGAATCAACAATCTTGTAGCGTCCATAAAGTGAGTTACATGTCACGCAGTTAACTTCTCCGTCTGTAGGGCACGAACTACCTGTTGTTGCGACACCATTATCACATTCACATTGATTATCACGTTCGCCAGTTCCGGCTGCATTCTTTGTTTTATTTTCATCTACACCTGTACATTCTATTTGGTTGTTGTTAGGGAATGAACCACGGTTACCATTTGTTTGGTCGTTGGTAGCATCGCCATCATTAGCAGTAATGACAGTATCGGAACATGTGATACATGTATCACTTGTACCTGTTGATGCTGTTTCATCCTTTGTGATTTCATCAGCATCGCATGCGGTGCATGCAGATGCACCGGCATTTGATACTTGTCCAGGTGGACATGCAGTCTGAGACGTCTGAGCACCTTGACCGGATGGTGAATAATGTCCAATAACTGTTTGTACACAATTGTTTTGGCCTACACTTGGTTGGTACTGACCACTTTTACATGCCGTTTCTGAAGCTCCGTCAGCTGATTTTTTGTGACCAGCAGTAACTTGAGCACAATCATTACTACTAGTACCTGAGGCGCGGAAATATCCAGTAGCGCATAATTTTTCAGTAGTACATGTGTTTGCGTTAGTATTTGGATTACATTCTTTATTGTCTCCCAATGTGTCACATGATGTCTGACCTGTTTGAGTTTGGAATGTACCGGCAACACATGCCACACATGTTGCTTGGCCAGTGGCAGGTTGAGATTTACCAACGGCACAGTCATCACATGAAGTTTGGACGGCAGCAGATTGAGATTTACCAGCGGCACAGTCATAACATGATGTTTGTTTGGTTTCGTTTTGGAATGTACCGGCACTACAGTCCGTACACAGCGCTTGACCAGTGGCAGGTTGATGTTTACCAACAACACAGTCGTCGCATGATGTTTGACCAGTAACATTTTGTGAAGTACCGGCATCACAGTCTTTACATGATGTTTGTTCTGTGACATCTTGGAATTTACCGCGACCACAGTCCATACATGACGATTGACCTTGGGCAGGTTGAGATTTACCAACGGCACAGACATCGCATGATGTTTCACCAGTGTTAGATTGAGATTTACCAACAGCGCAGTCTTTGCACGATGTTTGTTTTGTGGTATCTTGGAATGTACCGACACTACAGTCATCGCATGACGATTTAGCAATGGCAGATTGAGATTTACCAATGGGGCAAACGGTACATGCAGAATTTTCTGTGCCGCTCGAGAAATATCCAGCAGGACAATCCTCGCATGCCGATTGGTCAGCCTTCGAAAATTTACCGGCGCCACACGAATCACAACTTGTAGAGCCCAAGATAGATACTTTACCCGAGTCACAGTCTGTACACGCATTGTTAGATTCGTATGTACCGGCATCACAGGCGTTACAAGTACAACTACTCGACGTGGATGTACAAGTACGTCCACAGACATGTCCCTGCTGTGTTGCTTGTGTACAACAATCGGTACATTTCATTTGACCGGCTGAACTAAAAGTTGGGCCATTACATCCTACCTGTCCAGGACATCCAAATGTTAGTGTATTGTCAGTACATTCTTTACCGGCCTCAATGGTCTTACACAATGTTTGGCCTTGCAATACCGAATCTTTGTATTTACTAGAACCACAAGGTCTGGCCGATCTACATTGATTGGCCTCTGACCCTTGCACACCAAGCCCTGTTACGTTTACAATCCATGTGAAATCATCACCATCAGATATCTGTGCACCCAAAGTCGTCGCTGTAATTGTAGTTCCACAATCAGAACATTGATGACCTAACGGACATTTTTCGCACCATGTATCATAGACTGTTCCTTCAGCGTTGCTACTGGTAGCAGGGGTTTGATATCTACTGAGTGTGGCTCCATTGTTGTCCAAGACACCAATACCTCTGAAATATCCGTAGTCACACGCGGCAACAGTTTTACATCCTGGTGAGTCTTCATCATTTTGTGTAGAGTAATGACTCGGTTTACCACGTACAAGTGGGTTTTGATTGTTATCCACAGCAGCATAATCAGCACAACCTTCTCCTAGTGGAATTCTGCTACATTTGGCATCATTTGAATTTACAAGACGGAACAAACCTCGTGGGCAATTTCTGGTAGAACCACATCCAGTAGTGGTTAAAGCAAAAGAACGTGTATTTTCGTCTCCAGTGTATGCGACCGATTGATTGCCATCGTTAAGCAAGTCACACTCTTGTCCGGCTGGAATAGCTTGACACGTGTTACTTAAATCCGGCGTCTGAACAGACTCTTGGTTCTTTCTTCCGGCTGGGTGTACTTTCAATGGTCCAGTACTGTATGTACCACTTGAACAAAGTTCGATGGCATCGCATCCATCAGAAGCTACCGTATTGCCCGCTGAAAATACACAGTTACCTCCTGCGATACTTTTTTCGCTACATGTTTGAGCAGTGATGGCGTTGGCACAGGCGGCGTTAGTACCACCGCTAGCAACAGCACAAGTTCCAGTTACTTTGCATGTGTATCCCTGAGGAATAAATTTACAAAAGTTGGAATCGTCATTCACGTCAACACTTGTACTTGATATAGCTCTGTATGTTCCCAATGGACATTTAGCAATAGCTTCACAGCCACCTTCTGATGTAAATGGAGGTACGTACGGAGCTCCAATAGCTTTGGCGGCAGCTAGATCGCGAAGAGCTGTGTAATTAGTAGTTTTGTCGGCATTTAATCCAACTTGAGTCGATATGTATGCTTTTGAGTTTTTGGCACATCCATATCCAGATGGAATTTTGGAACATTGACCAATGGCATTTGAATCTGAATATGATCCTGGAGGACATGCGGCACAAATGACTCCGGCAAAAGAACCATCGTGATCATCTGCGCTAGTCATAGCGGACATATCTGGTGCTGTCGATGGATAACCTTCACCGACAGGACAGTGTTCAACGGAACACGCAGATATGGTATTCGGAACATTATTGAACAATGGTCTACTGCAAGTTCTACATACTTTCTCGGCGATTGTCTGGGTCTGATCTGCCCAAATAATTGCACCTGTTTGAGAATCTGTTTTATTGTAAAGACCTGATCCAGCATCACAAGTCGTGCATTCTTCTGAATCTTTCTGAGTACAATCAGATCCGACTTGAGGATTTCCATTTGGACAAGAGCACAAACGCTGTTCACAAGGTTGGTCCCAAGTGGCTTGTGCATATTGTACTAAGAAATTAGTAGCTTGGTCATTATTACAATGGACAACTGCTCCGCTGCCTCTATCGCCTCTACAGTAATAATCACCTGATAACTGAGTGATCATCGGATCACAATTCGTGCATCCGCTTGTTCCGGCCGCGATGGCGCTATTTTGGAAATTTTGGCACATAGTACAGCTTGTATAATCATAACTTACAATAGAACCCTGTGGACATTCAGCACACTCAGTTTGACCAGTTGTTGATGTGTATCTATTTGAAATAGTACCATAACCATTTGGGTTAGATGAAGTTTGAGTGTTACAGCTCATCTCTCTATCTTGTCCTGATCCAGCAACAAAGTGGCCTATAGAAGCATCTTTACATGATGATTTACCATAATCGTCTTGCCATGTACCTGCGGCACACATTATTTGTCTCTGATCTCCTGAAAGATCAGTGTAATAACCTGGTTCTGTAAATGTACAGCCCGTCGAATTGGTCAGGGCTGACGACGATGCTGTTACACTAGATAGAGTTGTTTCTTGTGTTTCTGGATTTGCAGCATAACTACCCGGATGACATTTGGCAGAAGCGCTTTGGTCATATATTGCGTAGTATCCTTCTGTAGCGGCCGTACAGGCCGTGGCACCAGCCGATGAAAATTTACCACTTGGGCAAGAATTACACTTGAGATTGGTGATAATATTGCCTGAACTATCAGTTTTCCACGAATGATCGCGCTTATGGTGCGCGCTCTGATCTTGGCCAAGCGCATCTTTATATGAGTACCACATGACAAAGTTCGTCGCAAATTGTCCAGCTGGACAATCTACACATGTAATAACACTATCAGCGTCTTTACTATTATATTGACCCATATTACATGGCGTTACCATACACCGTTTCGACCCTGGGCTGAAAGCATTCCCTGATTTACAGTTAAGTTTGATAGTATTGTATACTGTATCTCTGTAAACGGGTTCGGTGGTACTGTCGAAACTACTGAGAATCAAGCCTTCTAATCCCGTGGCTTCGCAGGCAGTTGTTTCGCCTACACCAGACGTGGCAGTGTCGACATATTGTTTGTAAGCCGCAAGTTCGGCTGTATTTGTATCTCCTTCAATAAATGTGAAATTTTGAGCAGTAGCAAGGACCAAAGCGTGTAATGCTACGGCATCTGTAGTATCATCTGGCATACTGATGTTATTCGCAGAAATAGTATGAGTACTGTTTAGGTATGTGGATGCTACATTATTGTTAATCATCCATTTAGTAGCGTCCACTATTTTCTGAATTTCAGTGCGACAATTCGTACGTGTTGCGGTTAAATCAGCATCTAATTTAGTATTGTCAGTCTCGCCTGAAGGCAACCCAATGACCTTGTATTTTCTCAAGGCATTGAATGCTTTCGTGTAGAATAAACTTCTTGCCGTGCCGTACTCTGTAGATTGGGCGGCAACGGAAGATGCAATACGTTGGTCGATAGTGTACATACGATGAATGATGGTATGAGACGTGCCGGCCATACCACTCGCTTTCGTCGGCGCAAGACCTGTCCATGATTGTCCGGAACTGCCTCCAGAATTTGTATTGGTTGGAGCATTAGGAGGATCAAAAGTGACAGCATTATCTGCTTTTCTCTGTGTGATCGCATCCCTTGCAGCAGTGCAATTGGTAGACGTTCCAAATGGGTATTGCGCTTGGCATGCTGAAACGTGTACATCATATTGAGCAGCTTTATTATAAGAATATTTCAATTTATCACATTCTTCATAATAGCCCTGAGCCCCCCCGAGTGCCAGTTCTTGTACAAGAAGTTCGCCTGAAAGAACGCTATCTGTTGGCTGGCCATTACTGAATGCGGTCGCTAATTCAGCTTGGAGCGCGCGAACTCTGGTTAACATAGTCGTTGCATTTTCAGTGGAATATCCAAACACTTGGTTTGTTTCCGACGTCGTTGGTGAGAAATAAAAATCCAATACAGCAATACAGTTATCGTAGATGGTCGTTTTATCGGGCCATGGGTCTCCGGTTAACTGAATTCTGAAATCAGCTGTAGTGGTACTTGTGTATAACGTAGTATCCCAGAAAGCTTCATAAGCATCTCTATTTCTGCGATATCTGGCCAAATCTTGAATTTCATTGATGGCATTTGACTCGAATGATTTTACATTATCAAAAAGTTGTTGAATTTCGCTCACAATTCTTTGTATAGAAGCAGCTTCGTTTTCTTTCGTAGTTGCATTGGACGAAAGTTTTGCGATTTCTTGAACAACAACCATAATGTCCAAATTGATAGAACTTATGGAACGACGAATATCTTCCAATACATCAGCTTTAACATCATCGTACTTGTTTGGCAATGCAGGCCTTGTCAAACCAAAGTCCGATAAAGTTCTGTTTGTATTGCTCAAGTAAGTAGCACGGGTTGCCTTACAGTAATTGCATGCCGCTGTATGATCCGCAATTTCATCCACAAGATCGGGTTCCCATTTTGAGCTGGGAATATATTCCCAATAATCGGAAACCCAATTGTTGGCATATAAAATCTTTGTATCTGCAACATATTTGTCAAACGTAGCCGTGTTTACAGCGGTGACTGCGGTATTATATGCCGTTTGGTACGTTGCAACATCATTAGTATGTTGCGTAATTAATGCTTGACTAGGGTTATTTTTCATATTTTCAAAGAGAAGTGCATGATTTGCCTGTTTCAAGTTGAAAAATGCAGTATCTTTATTTGAAATAGCCGTAGCTAATGCAGTGACAACATTTGATAAATCTGTCTGGGCATTAGTAAGATATGTTGTCGAGCTATTTTGACCTACAGTAAGTCCGCTATTGATCCATGTGACAACGGTAGCCAAAATAGATTTTTCTGAATTGATTCTTTGCAGTTCTGTTTGAGCATTGTTAAGAACAATAAGATTTGCCTCGGTTTTGTAAATATTGTATTCAGTCAGGGCTTCTGTGATGGCATTTGTTTGTTGAACTATTTTTTTATTAATAACATTCTGATCTTCCTGAGCTTGTGCACGTGCAGCGGATTTTTGTACAGCTGCATTTCTTGTGTGTACAATTGGATCAAAGCAAGTGGTACACGCGACACCAGTATCCGTGTATGTGGCCACTGCCAATCTTCTGGATGTCAATCTTCTGCCTAATGACGGAGCATTTGGAAGGGCATTAAGAGAGCCAAAAATAGCCGAAAATGCCGCGGAGACTGTTGAATTCACAACAGAATCATTTACGAGTCCTTGTGCAACGATATTGTCCAAATTTGTTTTGAGAGTGGGCAATTGAAGTGCGAGTGGTTGAATTTCTTTTGTAAAATTTGCAATTTGTTCTATTACTCTGGCCCCTTCTCTGAACGTTTCTTGCTCCATGACGTCATCGACATCAGTCGTCATGATGTACAGATAATGCGTGGCGGCAGCAACTGCAATATCGTCCAAAATATTAGCGTCTTCTGGCGTGGTCAATTCTTTACGTATAGCTTTCCAGATATCAATGTTGTCTGAAATGACTTTGGATTTTGTGGACTGGGCCAATTCAGTATTGAAAACAGCTTCGTCGATGTATTTCTTTATCGCGGTAAATGGATTAGAGTGAAAATGTCCACCGGCATCTGTGATTGGATTGAGACCAAATTCAGAAAGCCAGTCCACAAGACAGAAAGTTCTTTCAACAGTTACGGATTGAGATTCTTGGTATGTTTCGTCGGTATAAGTCAAAAACCCACCTCCAAAAGTGGCATTGTAATTTCCTTCAAATGGGTCTGATGAAACGACTCTTGTGGCTTCTTTTGGATCGGCAGTGTCCCATTTGTAGGCTAACTGTCTGAAACTTAATTGAACCGTTTCCAATTTATCGGCACAGAAACTTTGTTCGATGGTTTGGCCCGTCGTTGGGCATGTATTATCAACATCACAGGTGTACATTCCCATACCTTGTTCACCCGTTTCATATTCTAATTTATAAATGACTTCATAAAGTTTTGAAAATGGCAAACAATTACCACCTTTATTTGAACGAAGTAATTTGGAAGAATTTGTGGACAAATCACTATCTGCGTTAATAATTCTACCACAAGAAGTATCGAGTTTGGACGGCAATGTTTTCACAAGATTGTCGATGATCGTTTGTCTTTTAAGGTGGTGAGCCGAAGGATTTATATCGTAAATCTTAACACGGCCAATAGTAGACGGGGGTAATAATGACTGTAATGTCGCTTTCCATGGACCACGTTCGCCCCAAGATCCGATTTCACGGCAATAAGTTCTTACTGACGCCGCCATTGCGTCACACTCGTTTTTCACTACTTCGGAATCTAATACGGATAGATAAATGTCATCTTTCTCGATGTCGATAAAACTATCATCAAGTTTACCGTTTCTACAATAACACGAAGATCTTGAAATAAATTGACCATCTTGGGATAGTTTATTCAAGTCGTTAATATCCAAAGATTTTTGGTAACAGAGTGGGGCTACTTCGGACCCAGTGTCTTCTGGTGTTTTTTCGACTTCACCCATAGGACATCCTTCAATCTCTTCTTCTTCAATAAAAGGATAAATTTGCATAGTAATTGGTCTAAAATTCCTGAATGTATCTGCAAGTCCTTGAAGGTAAGTTCTGGCAGATTTAATTTCGCCTTCCCAATAAGCGATAGATTCTCCAATACCCAGATCTCTAAATGCACTAATTTGTGCATTACCATTAAGGGCTGCGAATAAACTTCTTAATGAAGTACAGTTTCCTGAGGTACATCCTGTAATGTATGCATAATCAGTAGTCTGTACAGCCGCAATATCTTGGTTAAGACTATATCTCATGACACGTCTTATAGCATTAATTTTGGGTTCTGCGTCGATATTCTCATCAGCTTTATCTTCGCCTGTTAAAACATTTCGACAGTCGGCCTGTTGACTAGCATCAACCCAACACAGTTCATCTACAAATTCGGCATCGTTCGCATTCACAGAGCACCCAGCACCACAATTGGATATAGATGCACCAATACAATCTCTCAATTTGTCGAACCATACTTCTCCATCCGTACCATTGCAAAGTACAGCTGGTTTTGAAGAATAAGAGTTTAGAACTGCAGATCTTACACCTAATTCGACTTTGTTCGCATCTGCAAGACAAATATCTTTATGTTGGATTTGATATCCTGTAGAACGAATCTCTGCAGAGAGCGCACTAATAACTGAACCTTCTTGACAATTGTTAACTCCACACTGTTGTGTATCATATGTGATTTGTTCGTCTTTGTCAACGACCATACCCCAACCATCGTACTCAATCAAACGTGCTGAATTTTGGCTGAATTCGTCGGGCATTGTATCATTAACAGTAAAATCTGGTGTTGTTTGCGAATACGGGTCATAAGCCTGCTCGCTTGCACCACAATAAACAATACCTTCACGGACAAATCCATCGTCATCGGCAAAAGCTGTGATAGTGGCCTGAAATTTACCAAACTTTTGACGAAGGCCAGCAGCTACTGCTTTCCTAATAATTCTAGAAGCATCTTCAATGGCATCTTCTTTATTATCTCTGACTTCACCAGATTCATGATAAATAAAACCCTTATAATCGGCTTGGGTATATGGATTAGTTGGTGCAATATCGGAAGCAGATTGACTTTTTAAGTTTTTTGGAGGCACTTTAAAAAAACGTGCCTCACCAATAGAAAATAATATGAATGAACATAAAAACGTTATGTGATTCATTTCTATGAAACAACATAAAACCCTTTATATACAGTTTTTTTTTATAGACAATCAAATCTAATATAAGACTTCATGTATTGAAACGAACATATTTATTTTTTTAATATCATTTAACTATTTAAGAATGTTCATCTACCCAAATACGCATATAATGCTCCCCAGCGGCGGCCCCAACATGATCTACAACGGTACCTGGCAAGTTTTCTGTCAACTGTGATTCAATGTAAGACCACAATATTGTGTTATCTTCACGTACTTGTGTTTTTGCAGCTTGGGCCATTTTTGTATTGAATACAGCTTCATCCACTTCTTGTCTTAAAAGAATATATGGGTCTTCAAATTCTTGACTATATGAATCGGTTCTACCTACATCTCCACCAATTTCGAAGACCCAATGTGGATGACAGAATGGTTCATTTCCTACTGAACCATCACCATTTACAATAAAACGTCTTGTATAGCGCGGATCTTCAGCGTTATTATTTAACGAATGTGTGTCGAACCAATTACCGATGACTGTCGTTTGCTTAGGTGTAGGTTCGTCTCTTACTGCGGCTGAATCCCACTTGTAAGCCAACTGTCTAAATGAAAATGCACTTTGAGAGAAAGACCCGTCCTTACAGAACATATTTTTAAACATATTGGGAGTACCAGCCACTGCATTTGTTCCTTTTGCATAATCGCCCATGTCACGGGAACCAGTTTCAAATTCTAGTCTGTAAAAAATTTCATGCAACTTTGGAAATGGAGGACAATTACCGCCCCTGTTAGATCTTTTCATTTTAGACGCATCGCTTTTTGTTCCACTATCGGCGTTTACAATTCTACCACATGATGTTTCAAGGGCTTGGGGAAGTGTATTTTTCACATTGTTTACAAATGTCTGCCTTTTTGAAGCCAAATCTTGCGCATGTGTATATTTGTAAATTTTGATACGCGATTTAGTGGCATCTGGTAAGAGCGACTGTAATGTCTGTTGCCAGGCAGGCATGTCTCCCCATGTCTGAATTTGTTTACAATACGTATAAGCAGATACTGGAAGAGTTGTATTATCACAATTAAACGAATCATCTGTGGCCAAATACAAATCATCCTGCTCCACTTTATTAAATTTATTTGGATCGAGAACAGTTTGTTCTGTATTAGGGTCGGTGTATCTTCCCAAATGTCCATTTCTGCAAAAACATTTCATTCTGGAAAATGATTGACCTGTTTTATCCATTGAATTCAATTTAACCGAATCCAAATTGCTTTGATAACACAATGGTTCCTCATCCGTACCCGTCAATTGATGTTCGAATTGTGTTTCGCCCATAGGACATCCTACAATTTCTTCATCTTCAATATATGGGAAAATTTCCATAGAAATATCTCTGAAATTAGACAATTGGTAAGAAAAATCAACTAAATAACCTTTGATCGTTGAAATTTCATTGAGCCAATGATCTCCAGATTCTTGGATACCCAAATCACGGAATGCATTAATCTGAGTATTGCCGTTAAGAGCAGCAAGTACAGAACGGAGTGTATTACATTTACCCGCTTCACAACCGGTAATATAGGCATAATTAGTCGCTTCGACAGCCAATTGTGTAAGGCCATACGAAGTAGAACGACGTACAGTATTTACCCAATCTAGAGGAGCAATGCCCGATGTAGCAGAATAACAATTCAAGTCAGAATCGATCAGATTACCGTTTGTATCATTTTGATGTTGATTCGCAGATTCTACTGAAAAACAAGTGTTTTCACGTGTAAAGAATGTACATTTCGGACTTGACGTACAATCAGTGTCTCTTGTCCCAAAACATTTTGCATTGCGTTCAAAATGACGCCCACCCGCGGAAGGCTCATCGTGTTTGCTTCTACAGGCACGTTCATAGCGCGTACTGGGATATTTTCGTAGTGTTGTAGTAAACACAGATGGCTCTTCTACTCCGGAAGAGACCGAATTAATCACAGCATTACAGATATCTTGATGATGGATATTAAGGCCAAGACCACGCACTAAACGTGACAAAGATCCAACAATTGAATTTTCATCACAATGGTCGTCCATAAGACCATTTGCATTTTTTGATGAACATACATTTGTTTCGTTAAAAGAAGAAGAATCACCAACTCCGTCATTTTCGATCAATAGACCGGTATTTTGCTTGTAATCAGAAGGGACATTATTAGCATTTTCCTCGGGAGACGCAGCACCACAATACACAATGCCTTCACGGACAAAACCTTCGTCATCTGCAAACTGAGTGAAACTTTCTTTAAACTTGTTAAATTGTTCACGAATACCATCGACCAACATTTTACGAACAAATTTTTTAGTCGCTGATTCCGCATTTTGATAAGCATCAAAAGAAATGTGGGGGACATTTTTAGCTTTGTCGTATCCGTCATGGTGAGCAGGTTTACCAGCAATGTCGGGAGCAAGTTGGGAATTTAAATTGGAGGGCTTAGAATAAGCCACAAACAATAACATTGTAAATATAAACAATCTCTTTTGCATATTAATTACTATGAACTCGGCGTTCTTATATAGTGTATAATTTAAAAAGAACATTCGTTCTTTATTATATAAAAATATATTTAAATTTTATTTTAATTTTGGTTAAAAAAATCTTCATATCCTGCATCATGCGATGCATCATCATAATCTGTCGTTTGAACAGTCATAAAATGAGCCGTTGCAGCATGAGCCAAAGATGTCAAAATATTTCCATCTTCGGGGTTAGTTAATTGATCTTCAAAAACATCCCACAGTTCAAGGTTGTCTATCACAACCTGTTTCTTCGATGATAGGGCAATTGCAGTATTCCAAACTGCTTCATCGATCTCGCGCGAATATAATAGATATGGATCCACGTATTCAGATCCATATGCATCATAACGAGTTGTAGAACCACTAAAAGCCCCAATCCAGTCAATAAAACAGAAAGACCTATCTTCCACTGCATAACGCTGATTTACTGGCCAAGATGCACCCGTATTTTCATATTTAAAGTAATCAAATGGAACAGCATTGGCACCATCTGGCCTGTATTCAATCTGATTTTGTCCAGACGAAACAGACGAATCGGTTCTAGAACCACCTTGAATATGATCCCACATATAAGACATCTGGCGAAATGAAAATTTAGAATTTGTGTACGAATATTTTGTGTCGCAAAACATATCACTGAAAATTAAATCATTTGTTTCGTCGGCTTCTTGCTCTAAATAAGTTAGAGTTGCGTTGTGGACAATAGCATTATCTGCTTTGCCAGTTTCGAATTCTAATCTATATATGATCTCGTGCAATTTTTCGAAGGGCATGCAATTTCCACCTTTATTGCTAGTTAACTGGGGGTGGAGTGTTCCATCTTCGGCGGCGGCATATGCTGTGATTGTACGTCCACAAGTATTCTCAACTGGGGGCAATGTTTTCAGCAAAGCATCTATGATGTTCTGTCTTAGAGTGGTATTGTGGTATGCGCTTTTGCGCATTTTAATCCTGTTCTTATCAGGTTTCAATCTTTCTAAATGGCGATTCCAAACTTCGGTGTCGCCCCAAGCTTTTATTTGTGTACAATATGTATACACTGATGGTAATCTGTCTCTATAACGCAAACAATTTCCGACATCGCGTGTTTGCTCAACGCTATCCACATCTGTATATGTAAAATTGCCCATGGTTGGACCGTCGGTATTTGACGAAGAATATGCATCTGGATGAATTTCCAAATAAATTTGGTCAAATTCATGGATATTGTATTTATTATAACCTTCACCATCTGCCAATTTTTGACATGCTAAGAAATCATTGGGTGTTGTGGCTGCAGTGGTACCGTCCATAGCATCACAAGCATCGTTTTGAAGAAACCCATCTCTCGATTTACATTGATAAGATCCAACAAAAGTATCGCATGATGTAAGATCATTTTCTGTTCCATCACCATTTTTGCATTTCACACCACCTGTTTTGGCAACAAAATCACAAGGTGCATATACTTTATCATACGTTGCATTCAACCAATCGGGATCATAAATTTGACCGGTTGCCCAATTTACTTCCTTAAAACGTTCATCCATATCCCCATTACGACAAAAACACTGTGATCGAATCATAGCTTGACCAGCTTCTTTTACTTTATTTAATTTAGCAGTAGTTTGGAAATCAAGACGTCCGCACAATGGCTGAGTTTTGGACCCTGATTCAATATTTGGATTGTGTTCAACTTCACCCATTGGACATTCATCCAATATATCATCATTCTCAATGAATGGGAACATTTTCAATGAAGTTTCATAGAAACGGCGCAAAAGTTTTTGCAATGCTTGTAAATAAGATCGAACGCCTTTTATTTCTTCGAACCAGGCGGTCGCCGCCTCCTCAATGCCCAAATCGCGGAACGCATTTATTTGCGCATTGCCGTTAATAGCATGGATAAATGTTCTAGGGGTACGACACTCGGTTGAATTGTCGGTAGCGTTTACAGAACCACCAGTCACCAGCGCCTTATTCGTACTGGGAATAGCATCTACTTCACCATTTACACTGTAGCCAATAACACGCCAAACTTCATTGATAAATTCAGATTCTTTGATGCTCTCGCCTTCCTTTACCTTACAGGCATCTGCCCCGGCTTTTGTCTTCAACCCTTCCATGAATTCTTCACTGGCACGACAATAACGTTCATAAACGTCGTATTTACATCTACCAGTACAATCTTCTTCACCGAGACCGTAGCATTGCTTATTGACCTGCCACCAATCTTTGTTGTTCGTAGATGTGTTTCTACTACACTCAAATGCTTCGCGCTTAACTGGTTGATGCTCAAAATTGCATGTGCGCGCTTCAATTTCTGGAGCCTTAGACGCAAAGGCACTGCAAATATCTCTATGTTGGATGTAATACCCATGCGAACGGACAAATCTGGCCAATATACTTACAAAAGACCCCTCCAAACAATCGTTCAATCCACATTGAATGGATGTTTTGCCTTTTGAGGAATTATAGGTTTCATTTTGGACTGACCATCCGTCAATAAGAGATAAAGATCCAGTTTCGATGCTAAATTGATTGGGCAATGGGAATTGATTTACTGCGCCTTCGTTTTCAGGGTTAGCCGGGAAGACTCTAATCATGTCATCTCCGCCCAAATCATTGATGTCGAGTTTTGAGTGGTCGTGCTCGGCTCCACAAAAAACGATACCGTTACGGACAAATCCTTCCTCATCCGCAAAATAAGTTACTAAGGATCTAATACGAGGAAAAGAGGCACGCAGTCCATTTGCAATTTCGCGGCGAATTCTCTTTTTAGTATCATGGAAACGTTGTTCTAATTGTGAATAGCGTTCAGAATCAATATGTGGAATATAGGCCGTCTTGTTTGGGTCAGTATAATTCAACCCATATGCCGCAATGTCTTCAGGTTGTTGGCTTGGATCATCATTTTGACCCATAGTCAGGACTATTCCAATCACCAATATTATTGAACTAAATTTTATTGATAATTTCATTTACTTAATAAACAGAAACACCTACTTATATAAGTTCATTTTTTAATATCGATGACATCCAGATTATTTGCATTTATTTTGCATATTTGGATCATTTTTTATTCAAAAGCAAGTTTTATAGACCAATGTACAGATGTCCATATAAAACCACAAACGACTCCAGAGACAATAATAAATTCCATACAAAAATGTTTCGAGCAAACGAATCAACCCATATCTACAACACAGAATATAGCGGATATTCTGTACATACCACTCCAAAATACAATAAAAACTACTTTAGATTATGAAAGTATGCAAGAAAAAATCACAAATGAAGACTTTGACACAAGAAGATCCATTAAAAATATTCAAAAAGAACTTGTTCAATATTATTTTGAAATGAATACAAAAATAAACCAAATTGACTTGCCTATTTTTCACCATAATTCTATGGAACATACTTTTTTCAAAATCAAACAATTTTTGAAAAATAGTAACCAAACGGCCCATCATATACAACAAATACAAAAAGCTATTCTCAATCAAAAAAATAAAATACTAAATATTTCTTCAAATGTTCATTCGCTGGACAATCTAAGACAGAAAAGGTCCCAAGCCCAACAATATTTTGAATTAAAACTACAACATTTTAGGAATGCCATTCGCGCTCAATATCACGAGAAACAACCTCGATAAACTCATCGAAATCAACACGACATTTTTCAGACGCCGACTGGCGAAACGTCGTCATATTCACCCAATCAAAATACTTACTCTTATATGATTCTAAACGCATATCTACCAATTTTATCTGATCATAAATATGGACCATTGTACCCATAATACAATCGTCAGTATCTGTTAACTTGTGAATAAAATGGTCAGCAATTGTTTCAAAACGTGCCTCTTCGTATACATCTATAGAAGTTACAATTTTTAAAGAAGATGCACACACACCCAATTGCGATATAACGTGAGAAGTTTCGACGATAGAATCGCCCGCATCAGAGGTCAATGACGCAACATCTTTTTGTAAAGCGCGATATTCCGGTTTACTACGATCCGTTTCGCGAATCGATTCTATACAGATATTTATAGAATCAATAAAAGAATCCCTATATTTTTCAGGGAATGTTAAATAAGCTCGGCCTAAACATACATCAATATCTTTCATAAGATTGGCGGCTGTATTAAAACTAGTATATGGATTTGCAGAACCTAAACATTCTTTGGCGTATCTGTACATTTGGCCATGCGTCCCCGACAATAATAACAATAAAATTAAAATCATCTTGAATGAAGTTACCTATATATATATATATCTTTTTGGTACAATGAGATTCGCAATTCTTATTATATATTTAGGGTTCTTACAATGTGGTCATTCAAATACAGCTGTTAGAATATGTATACCTGATGAAATAGTTCATTGGGAAAAAGAACCATTCGAAAAACATATTTTAAAATGTCTGGCCAATAATTTTGCATGGATACCAGATAAAAAAACTATACAACCATTTGTTTCTGCATACACAAATGTAACGGAATTGACAACTCAAGCGGATATACAAGATGACACTCTATTCTATAAAAAAAGGTCTTTCATGACCGCATTAAGAGAAACAAAACTAAAAGTAACACATCACATACATGCTATACACAAATGCGCAGATATTGCACATAAAATGCCCACCACATTAATGTCAGCATATTCCAATGAAGCGCAAATTATGCAAAATGTAGCCAAATTGTGGAATACACACATTAAACAAGACCTTCAACAATGTCAGCATATACTTCAATATATTGTTCAAAAACAACACAAGATGACCATTTCGAAATTAAAATATGCACAAACACAATATCAAACATCTTTGCAAGATGTAGCAAATGCCAGACAACGTGTACAACAACAAATAGATTATACTCTACAAGAAAGAAAAAAACTTATATCGATGATACATATTTAAATATCATGGTATGCGCAAATTAATAAATTTTGCCCCAGAGGCCAAACGAATAGGCATTTCATAACGCCATAAACGAGAAATTTCCATGGATAACTCAATAGGCAATTCTCTTTGAAGCCTGGATTCTTCTATTACTTTTTCAATTTGAGACGTTAATTCGTCGATCGCATTGTAACAACGATCAAAAGATAACGTCTCAAACATACCATACAAAGAACTCTCATTATGCACAGGTACGCAACTTGGATCGTTATCCAACATCATATCATTGGCATAACATGGATCCAAATCTACATTTGGGGCATTTGTCTCAGACCATTGACGAATTCCGTGATCGAACATAAATTCCAAATTACATTCTTTGTGTATCTGTACGCGTTTTTCAGTTTCAATATCTTTGGACAATTTTAAGTAATGAGGTGAACACCGATCTAATTTTGAATAAACAGATCCTAAAGTAGAACCATGTTCAGAATTTACCGGAGTAGACAGACAATCAGATATAGAACCTATTGAAACACCATGTATAGATAAACGATATTTTAAAACAGAACACATTGCTGTACCATTCAATATATGAGAAAAATCAAGTATATTATTTTGTATAGTTTTCAATACAAAATTGTCAACCGACAACACAAACACACAACATATACATAAAATACATAATCGAAATAACATTATATTTTATAATTCTGACCTATATACCGTCTTCTTCTCAGTTTTTGATTTTATAAAATCATTATTCTTAAAAACATTTGCTTCAATAAACAGAAACAACGATTCCTTCGTTACACGCCCGCGCAAAGCATATAACTTCTCACCATGTGATTCTGAAGATACTACAATAGCAGGGAAATTAAAATCGTGTTTACCAATATCCGACTCAATAATATCCCAACATCGATATAATACTGACGGAAATCTCGATTTTATCGACGAAATCATATCTGCATATTTTAAAGCAGATTTCACATCTTCATACACTAATGTCACTTGGACAGTATCAGATATTATTTCAGATCCATAATCCAAATCAAGCTCCTCATTTCTACCAACAGGTTGTTTAAAAGCTTTCGGAATTTTTTCACCCCAAGGATAATCCAAACTTGCATCATAGTCATAAATATTAAAATCACTACGATCATCATACATCTCCAATATAACAGCAGATTTTTCACCTACACCCAAAAAACGACTTAATTTTTCATCGCCCGCCACAAAAGTAGGAATTTTTTTATACGTATAGCCAGGGTTATCCATACCATTAAATATGACCATATCCCCATCAGAAGAGGTTGCGTCCGAAATAACTTTACCAAACGAAGGCCATGATACTTTATTAACATTTAGAGGAGAAGAACAACCCAACCCAACCATACAAGCTAAGGTAGTGAAAAATGTCATTTACACAATAATAACCATATTTATACTCACGATAAAAATATAAGACAAATCCATTTAATTTATTTACTTTCTTTTGATTCACCACCCGGCCCACCTCTATTATGCACTGCTACTGAAGCAGGAGTTTTAGGAGCGCCACTTCCACCGGCAGCAGCAGCGGGAGCAGCAACAGGAGTTTTAGGAGCGCCACTTCCACCGGCAGCAGCAGCGGGAGCAGCAACAGGAGTTTTAGGAGCGTCACTTCCACCGGCAGCAGCAGCGGGAGCAGCAACAGGAGTTTTAGGAGCGCCACTTCCACCGGCAGCAGCAGCGGGAGCAGCGGGGGTAGCTTCAGCAGAGACAGTAGGGGCAGCAGCGGGAGCAGCGGGGGCAGCTTCAGCAGAGACAGTAGGGGCAGCAGGGGCACTTTCTTCGGGTGGTTCATTCTTTTGTTCTTTTGACTCACCACCTTTCAGTCCAAGAATTTTCGCTGCTTTTTCAGCTACTGGTCCCTTTGGCTGACCTATATTTATTTCTTGATTTGATTTTTTAGTATGTGTCCTCATCAGCGCAAAAAGTTTAATAACAAGTTCTATGGTTGTTGTCGGTAACCATTGATAACCACTACTCCATGCTTTAAAGTCGGTCCATATTTCAGCATCAGCTTTACCCATGAAATACCACTTGTAAACCTTTTCTCCCATTGCATATTGAGAAATGGTACCATCTGGAGTGTTCACTTGCGCAATGTAACGCTGAATAACTTTATGAACCAACTCTGGGTCTTTTTTCATAGACTCTAAAAACATATTATATTTATCTTTGCCGCCCTTTATTTTTTTTCGTGCATGCCGAGCCTTATTTAAAAGGGAATCTTTCACACTACTCAATGAATCCATTAGCCCTTCAGATTCTAAAAATCCCATTTCTGATTCTGACATTTCAGAGGCCGAAGTCGACATTTCCGATTCTGACATTTCAGAGGCTGTAGCCGACATTTCCGATTCTGACATTTCCGATTCTGACAAAGACACTTTGTGTGAAGTGTGTTGATGAAACATTTACATTAAAAAAATATCTTTATATAGTATTGATTTTTATATATCTATGAAGAACGATCTTGAAATTTTTTAACAATGATCTTGAAATTTTTGAACAATGATCTTGAAATTTTTTAAGAAAGTCTTGAAATTTTTGAACAATGATCTTGAAATTTTTTAAGAAAGTCTTGAAATTTTTTAAGAAAGTCTTGAAATTTTTTAAGAAAGTCTTGAAATTTTTTAAGAAAGTCTTGAAATTTTTTAAGAAAGTCTTGAAATTTTTTAAGAAAGTCTTGAAATTTTTGAACAATGATCTTGAAATTTTTTAAGAAAGTCTTGAAATTTTTTAAGAAAGTCTTGAAATTTTTTAAGAAAGTCTTGAAATTTTTGAACAAAGTCTTGAAATTTTTTAAGAAAGTCTTGAAATAGTGCGTTCACATATTTATTTCAGACATATTTATTATTGAATTGTAGATAATCTTAATTTTTTTTTAGAAATTTCTAAAATTAAGACGAACACAAAATTTCTTAATATTATTTAAGACCAACACTCTAAATAATATTAGCATGGAGGCCTATTATAATTCTGTCGAAAAATGCCATGACATATGGAGATTGTACCATTTGTGGTATGACGACAAAAGAGACCCCGAAGTGCTTAAAAAGTGTAAGAGATTATTAAAAGGGGAACAAAAAGACATTAAAATGGCATTTTACAGAGAAATTAGAAAAAGACATTGTTTAAAAAATTTTCATTGGCGACGATACAAAAATATTTCTCGCATTAGTGTATTTGCAGTTATTTTTTACAACAAAACGCATGTAGATATATCATTTGCAAAGAAAACAATTTGTGACATGTTAATTTAGTTTATATCCACACACCACCTTTAGTGAAAACTTTAAGTTTGTAATTTTTACCTTTCCCTTGAATATTCATGTGTATTAGATCCCACGTCCATTCGTAACCATCTTTGTCCGTAAATGTCCCCAAAATGATATTCTTATTAATGTCAGACGTTAATATTTCAGAATGTATTCTTTCGAACTCCATTGTTTTTTGGCCGGGAGTTTTGGTAAAATAGACAGGGGTTGTAATTAAAGTATCGCCTTCGTAGACCATTGATGGCATTTTCTCCATGAAACGCTCGGTTATAATCACTTTATTGCCATAAATATCCCTAGCATGCCATCCTGGGTCATTTCCCATCACTCGTGGGTGGTTAAACTGTTTAAAATGTAGAATAAATTCAAGGTCGGATATTTTAACATGATCAAAAGGTGCCAACATTTCTAAATGTTGTAAGAAATGTGTTATTTTAGAAATACTTGTAACAGAAAAATAACACTATATACTTTGTAATTATTTACTTATTATGTTTCACCAAATTACTCTGGAAACTAAAAGAGAAAAAGTATACCAAGAAGAAGAAATGTATTCGTCATCTGAAGCAGAAGAAGAAATGTATTCGTCATCTGAAGCAGAAGAAGAAATGTATTCGTCATCTGAAGCAGAAGAAGAAATGTATTCGTCATCCGAAGATGAATTACAACCGGCTGAAAATAGATTTCAAAATATGGTTGGTGCAGTGGGTAGAAGTGGTAATTCTATGGGAAGTGCGATAATGAGAGGTGGGAGGTCGCTAAGAAAAACAGCCAAAAAAAAAGGCGGTGCTAGTAAGGGATTAATGAGAAAATGGAACGAGAAAAGAGGCAAAATAAAAGAAACGCCTTTGAATCATGTCGAATGGAACGTTGAAGATAAACATAATTTAGTCTATAAACTTTTTAAGAAATATCATGGTCAAGTGGAAGATTTTCAGGAAAAAGGCAAAAGCAGAAGCAAAGTAACCGGTAAAAAAGCTTGGAAAATGTATTTTGCCGGCAAAGATCCATTTGTCCAATTCGAAGTTTTTAAATATTGGATTAGTTCACATAAATGGAAATCTACGGTAACTGTACTTAAAGCACTTAGACTATGGACCCATTTGCAAAACTGTCTTTCAAATAGTTTGCCACGACCACCGGCGTATCAACCACAACAACCGGCGTATCAACCACAACAACCGGTGTATCAACAACCAGCACCGGCATATCAACCACAACAACCGGCGTATCAACCACAACAACCGGTGTATCAACAACCAGCACCGACATATCAACAACCAGCATTACCACCACAAGCACCGGTATTACCACCACAAGCACCGGTATTACAACCACAAGCATTACCACCGGTATTACCACCACAAGCACCGGCATATCAACCACAAGCATTACCACCATCATTACCACCACAAGCACCGGCATTACCACCCAGACAATAAATTTAAACAATATATCGAATCGTTTCAATTAAAATTTTATTCTCAATCGTTCTAGTTTGTACTTGAAATACACGTATAGGATCTGCCTGTGTTATTGAACATACGGTTAGTACTGCATTTTGTGATGTTATATCAGCTCCAGTACCCTCGACCATTTTATTGAAATCGTCTTTTTCCAAATAAATTTTATCCAATATACACGGTACAAATAAAGCCCTAGTTTCCTTTACAAAAGCATACCGGCGTGTTTTTGGAGTTAATTGGTCCCATTCTATTGTTTCCCCTGGTTTTGCCAATTCTAAGGGATCAGGGTCTATTTTGTTGATTTCTTCTTTTTGAATTTTGTTTTGTTGTTTTTGTTTTGTTTTTTTACCTGAATATTTCTCAAGCATTTGGCGTACTTCTTCTTTTTGTTCGTCTGACAATTCCAAATTAGCACCCTTTTCTGACATATGATTCTATTTTTTTTGTTTAAATACTTGGGGACATTACTTGTAGTTTTACCCTATAAATAATTCAATATTAAAACAAATGTCGTTAATCCGTAGGGATGTGACTGAAAAAAAAAATCCTTTACATGAATCAAAAGTGGAATCATTTGACAATAAACCGTATGTACCTCAACATCCTATGTTAGCTTATAAGTTTAAAGGCCAAACTGTTGCTCAAGATAGTACACATTACAACGAAGAGGAAGAAAGTTTCGAAATTATAAAATCTGGATTACATTGGGCATCAAAACATGCCACAGCAATTAAAGATAGTGTGGCAGGAGGAGCGAAAAATCTAGCAAAAAACGCATATAAAGGCACAAAAAGACGGATTGGCGAAGCTGCAAAGGGTGTAAAAGATGGTATAGTAAATGCCGCCAAAAACGCTAAAGATAAAACTGTTCATGTTGTAACACATGCCGCCGGAAATATAACACGCTTTGCCGCCCATAACGCTTCCAAAGCTATACGTGGATTAGGTAAAGCTACCTATCACGGCGCCGGTCATCTGGCACATGGGTTGGGTCGTGCAAGTCAAATAGCACGTCATCGAGGCTCCCAACTGGCTAGTAAAGGCGGTAAACTTGTTAGGAGTATATCTGCCAGCGCTGCGGCTGGCATTGTTCATGCGAAACATGGACTTGCAGAACTTAAACTACATGCACAGCAAAAGGCGAAAGAGGGACTCGAAAAACAAAAAGAACTTAACAAAGAACATGATGAAACTGCTGCCGCCAAAAGGGAAGAAAGAGATGCCGCCAAAAAACAAAAAGAAGAAGAAGAAGCACCAACAGAAGAAGCACCAACAGAAGAAGCAGCAGAAGAAGCACCGGCAACAGAAGAAGCACCAGCAGCAGAAGAAACACCGGCAGAAGAAGCAGCAGAAGAAGCACCGGCAACAGAAGAAGCACCAGCAGCAGAAGAAACACCGGCAGAAGCACCAGCAGCAGAAGAAGAAGCACCGGCAGCAGAAGAAGCACCGGCAACAGAAGAAGCACCAGCAGCAGAAGCGACAGAAGAGTAAAACAATAAAACTGTGTGATCAGAACTAATAAAGTATATAAATGTATTTTTTTTTTGTAAATGTCTGTTCGTTTATGGGCCCCACCAAATTTGACTCGCTCTTGCATAAAAGAGAAAGTGGATGAATGGATAAAAATACATCCGAATACTCCTCCATATGAACGTTTTTTACAAGATTACATAAGTAGTCAATGGCCTGTTTTATGGCATTTGAAACGCGAGTTTGTTGTAAATTTATTGGGTGATAACGAATCAGAATGTTCTGAAGAAGAAGCTATATGTGCTATATGTCGTTGTCCATTGGATTTGGGCTGTGAGACCATTTCGTGTAACCATAGTTTTCATACAATGTGTATTCATCGTTGGGTACGACGATCTGCCACATGTCCTATATGTCGCGCACCTTTATAAAATGTACGTATATAGGTAATTAAAATTGTACATAAATGGCAAAGACTCAAACGATTGTGGCTTTCTTTGTTGTATTGGTATTTATTTTAGCAACTTTATTTTTGAACGAGGCTGTATATTCTGAACGCGATTTAAATGTGCGTTTGGATGTACATAGCTATTCTAATATAAGTATGGCCCCCGCAGATTGTCGTTTTACTCGTGCGACGAATGTTGGAGAAACTTCATTAGGCAAAGACAATTTCTCAGTGGAAGATGATATTGCCCGTGAATTATTATATGGGGGATTTTCTGCTCGTGGTGCTACTATTTCGGGTATCATTTTGTCAGTGTTTGCTTTTATTTTGTCTGTTATTGGCGTTGGTTTGGACTTAGATATGACTGCTGCGAAATATCCATCTGGAGCTTGGATTCACGCGGGCGATACCAAAACGTTTGTTGCTGGAATATTAATTCGTTTGTTGGTTGTCGGTGCTATATTGTCTATGTTATTGGCTTCTTTATGTTCTTTGGCTGCCTTGGTTCAGCAGGGCTATGTACCATCTGGTGGTTTGGATATGGGTCAAGAAGATTTTAATCCTCGTAAATTGCCCGACGAATGTAGTTCATTAGATGACAATGTAATTCGTCGAAGTGACAATTTGAAAGGTTCTCTGTTTACTAGCACTGTTTCTATATTTGCCATAGGTTTTATGGTTTATGCTATAAGATATGATATAAAGGCATCATCTTAAAAATAAATTACTATATAAATAAAAATAATCTTTTATATTATGCCATATTTTGTAGGTAATGTGTTGCCATCTGCGGATGATCCGGGTGAGAATGATAACACATTTGATTTTACTAAAGAGGAATCTCAAAGTTTGTCTTTGAGAGATGTCCCCATACGTTTGGAACATGAGGAGGGATTGGCCGTCGGTAGTGTCCAACGAGATTGGACAGACAATGATGGAAAAAAATGGATTTTGGGTAAAGTGAATGACAATACATTGGAGGGACGTTTTGCTTCTAATGCAATGAAACCATGTTCTTCTGGCCATACATTGTATAGTGGACTCTCTTTGCAACATGTGCATACATCATTTAGGGATGGGTCAACGTCAAAGCGTGCAGTTGAAGTATCTTTATGTGCTGAGCCTCGCCGACCTGGTTGCAGTGTGACGTCTGTGCAACCAACAAAAAAAAAGGACTATATAACACACTTTGCTTCTCGACAAAATATGTCTGTCGAAGCTAATACAACATCTGCCCCAGAACAAATCACTCCTGTTGATGAACCATCAGCTGTTGAAAACACGTCCGAGGTTGCTCCTTCTGGATCTCCTGCAGACCAGCCCGCCCCCACGAATCAAGAAGAACTTATGAAATTGGTTATCGATCAAGAATCAGAGCTTACTGGGAGCAAAATGGCTCTAGAAAAGGCACAGGCCGAATTGAAGAAATTACAGGGGCAGTGGAAGGAGCGTGAGGATAACGAACGTCTCCATACCAAAAGTAAGGCAGAGGCTCTATCGAAAGCACTTGTCGATTCATGGTCGGCTTCTTTGCCTGCGGATATGATGACCGACGAAAACAAAAAGGCTATTTTTGCTTTGGCTCAGAATTTCCCACAAGAATCGGTCAAAATGATGGAAATTGCTCACAAAGCATCAAAGAAATACAAGGATGATATTATGAGCTTGGAATCTCAGCAAGCTGTTAAGCAAAAACGCCAACTCGAATCCCAGGTTATGAATATTGTTACAAAGAAGCGCCGTCTTGCCCCTATGGAGCCAACGACTACATCTGTTGTCCACGCTGCGTCTACCAAAGTAGCAAATCCTTTTTCCTTTAATATTCATCAAACTTCTACCTCGATGTCTTCTGTTCGCGACAAAAATCCAGCACTTTTTCAGGCTCTTTCCGGATTTTCGTCGGGCAACCTCAGAGACAGAATGGGAACCATCGCTAATATTAATGGCAATTAAATAAATTCAAAAAATTAACACATATGTGCTTATTTAATATCTTTTATATATTTTATTGTAAACTTTTATCATGATTAATTTTGTAGAATTTGATATTTTATCCCCTGAAAAAATTCGGTCCATTTCGGTTGCTGAAGTTGTCACTGATGAATTATATGAAAATAATTCTCCTAAATATGGTGGTCTGCGTGACCCGAGATTTGGTGTTTCTACACGTCGTGGTACATGTACAGCATGTCAACGTACATGGACAAATTGTTCTGGTCATTTCGGACACTATGAATTGCCTATTCCGGTATATCATATTGGATGGATGGGTGAAGTTTTATTTTGGCTTCGAAGAATTTGTAATCATTGTGGCCATGTGGTTCAAAAATGTTCCAAAAAATGCCCAACATGCAAAACAAAATTTTGCAAAATTTCCAAAATAAATTCAACCACATTAAAAATTACAGATAAAAATGACATCCGAGATTTATTTGCGGCAGAAGCTTATGAATATTTGTCCAAAGCAAATCCAGAAGACGTTGCTAAAATTAGACCTGGAGATTTTTCGCCGAAGAATTTAATTTTAACGGTATTGCCTATTCCACCCAATTGTGTACGACCTTCGCCCACAATGGATGGAGATGAAGTCAGAGGGGAAGATGATATCACACGTAGATTATTATATGTACTAAGAATTGCAAAAGGTTATAAAAATGTTATCGATGAAAACAGTACTGTCAAACAACATTACCAAAAAAAAATTCAAGATGCTGTACATATGTATATTGATCAAACAAGAATGTCTACAAAAAACAAAGGTACACAGAAATGTATCTCTGATCGTCTAAGAGGCAAAACAGGACGTCTAAGAGGGACTCTAATGGGAAAGAGGTGTAATTTTACATCGAGGACCGTGGTTTCCGGAGATGCAATGTTGGATATGCGCGAAGTGGGTATTCCAAAGGAAGTGGCTGAAAAATTAACTGTGGTAGAACATGTCAATCGATTCAATTTTAAAAAACTTCGAGAAATGTGTACAACCCAAGATCCAAGAATTAAATATATTATTAAAAAAGATGGAACACGATTAGATATGGTGACCATAAAAGGTAGAACAGATCTACAAGTTGGATGTTCCGTTGAAAGAATTCTTAGGGATGGAGACCTAGTTTTATTCAACAGACAACCTTCCCTACACAGAATGTCAATCATGTGCCATAGAGCCAAAATTATGCCTGTTGGGAAAACATTCAGGCTAAATTTATCGTGCACGACACCTTACAATGCCGATTTCGATGGTGACGAGATGAATCTGCACGCTTTGCAGACCCATGAAAGTAGGGCTGACGCACAAGAATTGATGGGTGTTGCTTATAATATAATTACGCCCCAATCCAATAAGCCTGTCATGGGTATTGTACAAGATTCTTTATTGTCTGCATTCATGATGACTTCTTCGGGAGTTACTTTGGATAAAGCAGAGATGTGTAATATATGTATGTGGGTGGAAGGAGCAGAATTACCAGAACCCAAATTGCCTGGACCGCTTTGGACGGGATTACAATGTATGTCTTTATTATTTCCAAAAGATTTCAATTGGAGAGATACTGTTTTTAAAGGACAGCTTTTAAAAGGACCTCTTGGAAAAAAAGCCCTTGGAAGATCACATGGTTCTATTATTCATAGACTATATAATGATTATGGACCAGATAGAACATGTCAATTTATTAACGAACTACAAAGAATTAATCATCTGTGGTTTTCAGGCCAAGGATTCTCCATTGGTATAGGAGATATGCGCATTTCAAAAGAAACCGAAATAAAAGTGAAACAAGAATGTGCAGATATTGATTCAAAAGCTGATGAATTAAGAACACAAGATTGTGAAAACACAGAGAATAAAATAAATAGAATGCTCAACCAAACAAGAGATTCGATGGGACTTATTGCACAAAATGCCATGTCCGATGACAACTGTCTAGGACTCATGGTAAAATCAGGGTCAAAAGGATCCATGGTCAATATTCTACAAATTATGGCATGTGTTGGCCAACAAAATTGTTCAGGAAAAAGAATGCAACCGACTTTAAACGGAAGAACACTCCCCATGTTTGATTTTAATGACAATACTGCCCGATCCAGAGGGTTTGTAAAACATTCGTATATTGATGGCCTTACACCCGATGAATATTGGCATCATACAGTCGGTGGAAGAGAAGGTCTTATAGATACAGCCGTGAAAACAAGTACCACTGGTTATATTCAGCGCCGATTAGTGAAGTCTTTAGAATCCGTACACGTAGCCAATGACATGACAGTTAGAGATTCACAAGGTACTATTATTCAATTCAATTACGGAGAGGATGGTTTGGATGGTATGTGTCACGAAATGGTATATGGTCCTTTCGATTCTATGGATACATTAAATAAACATTATTGTCAAAGACAATGGCCAGAAATAAAAGATGCATTTGATATGTGGAAGTGGAATCAAAAATCAAGATTGGGAGATAAATGGGCAGTTACTGTACCAGTCGAACGAGTATTAGAAAAATATCGTGATGGAGGTTCCCTATCTAATCCACAAAAAAGATTGATATTGCAACCTATTCTCGACGAAACGAAACAAGTACCACTTACACATGCCTATATTCTATCCGTCTTAGTAAGAAATGACACAAATTGTTCTAAAAGAGTTTTCTCAGAAATAGTCGAAATATTACTGCATAAATGGAGGAAATCCAAAGTTGCACCAGGAGAAATGGTGGGAACAATCGCTGCTCAAAGCGTAGGAGAACCTACTACCCAAATGACACTCAATACATTCCATAATGCCGGAAATAGCGCAAAAAATGTTACATTGGGGGTACCTAGATTTGAAGAATTAATTAACGCTTCTTCAAAAATGAAAACACCAAGCTTAACCATATTTACGGATCCAGGAACATCATTGCAACCCGAAAAAGCATGGAGATTAAAAACAGATATTCAAAGAACAACTATACGTGATATCATGATATCGAATACATATGAGGTTTCTCAATGGTCAGAATTGGATGCATATCTGGAATTGCCAGACAATAAAAGATGGGATATTGTACCATCGCCAAAAAGAATTTTACATTGTGTTCTAAACAGGAAAAAAATGATTCAGGCGGGAATTACTATTCGTCACATAGTTGGAACGCTAAGATCCATGTCACAATCAAAGCATGTCATATTTGCATATCATCACGAACCAAATCAAAATGCACATCTCTTTGCAAAAACAAAAAAAAATAAAAATTTTTTTACTCGGGCCAAACAAATTATGGATACAACAATAAAAGGTTCGAAATTTATACCCAAAGTAACCATTAGGGTAGAAGGAGACCATTTTGAAATATATACCAAAGGAATCGATCTAGATCATATCAAAACATTGAAACAAATGAATCATAAAACAATTCAATGCAATGATATATTTGCAATTAAAAAAATATATGGCATTGAAGCGGCAAGGGCCACACTATTGAAGGAAATGCATCAAGTTCTTTCATTCGACGGGTCCTATGTAAACATGAGACATCTTATGATTATAGTAGATTGGATGACATGCTACGGGACAATTACAGCACTCACAAGACATGGAGTCAAGAAAAGGATGAAAACATCAGCGCCTTTAAAAAGAGCTACTTTTGAACAACCCGTTGAAATTTTTCATCAAGCGGCATGCAAAGGAATAAAAGATACTCTCAAAGGGATTTCCGAACAATTACTTGTTGGAATAGAACCAAAATGCGGATCACACTACAACGAAGTAATTACAGACGAAAAATACAAAATGCAATGGGACAATGAAAATTGGAAACCACCTGCAGAAGAACCAGAAGAAGATTTATTTGGAGAAGGCGTTGATACATGGAGACCAAAGCCTATGGAAATGGAAGATAGTTCATGGGGTTCACATACAACATTTGCACCAACCGCGCCATTAGAACAACCACAACAACCAGCATGGCAACAAACACAACCAGTATGGCAACAACCACAACAACCAGCATGGCAACAATCACAACAACCAGCATGGCAACAATCACAACAACCAGCATGGCAACAATCACAACAACCAGCATGGCAACAATCACAACAACCAGCATCACCAGCTTATTCACCAACATCACCAGCTTATTCACCAACATCACCAGCTTATTCACCAACATCACCAGCATCACCAACATCACCAGCATCACCAGCTTATTCACCAGCATCACCAGCTTATTCACCAACATCACCAGCATCACCAACATCACCAGCATCACCAGCTTATTCACCAGCATCACCAGCTTATTCACCGAAAACTACCGGAGCTTATTCACCAGCATCACCAGCTTATTCACCAGCATCACCAGCTTATTCACCGAAAACTACCGGAGCTTATTCACCAACATCTCCAGCTTATTCACCAACATCTCCAGCTTATTCACCGGGTGTACCAACAACCAAGGATTCATATGACCCAGATCCAAATTTAGATCATATTTCTCCTACAAAACGTCATAAAAAAGTATAAAGTAATATAATTATCTGTTTAAATGTCAGTTTCTATGTGTGATAAATCTACGCGTCAATGGTGTTGTAGAATTGGATTAGTATTGACAGTTTCTATAGTGTTGATAACTATGATGTTTCAAATTTGGTCTTATTATTTTTCATTGGTGCGGGATATGGACGAATTATCTATTTCTGGTCCAAAAATAGAGGCTGTGGTCTCTGTATGTAATAGAACTATACTAAAAAAGTGGAATATAAATTGTGATATAGCCGATGGTTATTATATTTGCGAAAAAGGTTCCTATTCAGATCCGTTAATGTTTGTGGATTCTAATTGTGATCAGTCTGATTGGTATAAGATTCCTATTTCAGCATGTTGTCGTACAATTATATGGATTTTACCGTGGTGATGTGACAAAACTATTTAGGTAAAAAATGTATTAAAAATGAAACATGATCGTATTGGTAAAGAATTTGTTTTGTTATTATTAATGATATCTATAGTTATTACTTTTCCTAAAATAAAATGTATGCGCTGGCTTCCACCTGCTGTTTTTGCTGTTCTTTTGGGAATGTTTGTGTCTGTAATGGCTGGTCAGTCTGTTATTTTTGAAACCGAAATTTTTTTATATTTGGGATTGCCTCCAATATTGTTTCATTCCGCCTTGAAATTTAAGTATGATTCATTACGACGAACTTGGTTATCATCTGTGACATTTTCTTGGTGTATAACATTAATGTCTGTTGTGTTGATAGCGTGGGGGATATTGGTATGGACTCGCGATACCCCGAATGCAATGTCTTTGACTGAGGCATTATTATTAGCTAGTGTGTTAGCCCCTACAGATACTGTGGCTACATTGTCATTGACACATAATTTGGCCGAAAATGTTATATCACAAGATAGTCGTTTGGTTTTGGATGTGTTGGAGAATGAATCCGTAATGAATGACGCGATTAGTATAGTTTTGGTTCATTTGTGGGCTACTGCTTTAGATACACATAAACAACTGGATAGATGGATTCCTATGGAAGTAGTTATTTTATCTATTTTATATTCTGTTGCGGCTGCTATTGTTGGATATATATCCGCAATGGTTATGAATAAGATACGTATACAAGATATGTCACTTCATTATTTGGTGGCATTGATGGTATACGCAACTTGTGAATGTGTTGATATATCTGGGATTTTGGGAATATTTGTGTATGGGTCGATATTAAATTGTCCTAAGGAGGTTGAAAATGCGGTTGGTTCGTTGGCTTTAATGATTGAATCTGCTGTTTATTTATTTTTAGGACTGTCATTGTATTCTTACAATCCAAAATTTATAGGCGCGTCTTTTTTGATACTTTTGTCGTGTATTTCGGCGCGTGTGATTGTTGTTTTTATGGTAGGGTCATTGTTGCGATGTTGTGGGCATAAATATTGGTCTTTTCGAACATTATTATTTTTTTCGATGTGTGGTGTTAGGGGCGCTATTTCTTTTGCATTAAGTCAAAATTTGAATCAAAAATTTTCGATGGAAACAACGTTTGTGGTTATTATCGCAACAATGCTCATTTTAGGATCATTGCAAAAATGTATGTATACATTATTACTAACCAATGACGATATACGCCTCATTGTATAATACTATATAAGTTCATAGTCGTTTGACAACATGTCCTTTGAATCTTTCGATACACTTTTAACTACAGTTTGGCATTCTCTAGATGACATTTTAGTCTGTATAGGTGTTTTTATAATAGTACATGTGTTTTCATCTTATTCGAGTTGGTGTTTGCAGATTTATTTTCATTGCAGTCATTATACCAGTCAGGCCGTGCAATTTACTATATTATTTTTTATATTAATATTTTTGGTTGGGCATTTGATAGGGTCGGGTACAGCTACCTCTTTGTTCAGCGGATTTTCCATTGGTTTGGGTTATGCTATGCAACCTTACATTGTATCTTTATTGGCTGGGGTAACATTCCGCTCAACACATATGTTTAAACATGGGGATAATATTAGGATTCAAGGTGAAAATTATACTTTGGAACATATAGGATTGATATATGTATGTGCATTAGATAGGGATAGTTACAAGGTTTATTTTCCAAATTCTATGTTATCTGCAACACCAATAGGAGTTATAGAGAGTAAAAATAAATGAATAAAATCTATTTAAAGTTCGAATTTTTTTGTAATATTTACTAATTCGAATAATTTCGCTGCTGATGTCGAAAACGATGCTTGCCATTCAGGTAGGTGATGAATTTGTGTAGTTATCCAAATTAATAACCATATATAAGCAGCCGTAATAAGTTTACACGACCATAGCATTATGTCTTTGATATTTTTAAAAACATAATGTGTAATAATGAATATAACGATGAAAATCATAAACATAGTCAATTCATACAACATTGGTATTTACAATCGTGTAACCATGCTTTATAGGCTTACTCGTAAATCCAATGATGGAATCCGTGATAATGACAAAAGCGACTAAAATTTCGACAACATAAATTAAGTCTTTCCAATGCTCTCTTGTAATAGAATCTGACTCTAAAAGTATCGCTGATATTAATATTAACGTTGTCAATGAAAAACATGACATAGTTCTAAATACATGTTGGCATCTTTCTTGGCCAGAAGTTTGAACTCTAAATACATGCCAAATATATATAACATGTGTTATAAAAGAACTTGAGGCGGCAATTACATAAATCATTTTGGCTGTCTCGTCGTTCGAATTAAACGTACAACAAAGTGTTAAAATGACTAATAAAAACCATATATACCAATGCATACCTGCTTCTGTCACGTGTTCAGCATGTGATGTTATACACCAGACTATAGCCACAATACCGGTCATGACAGATACGTGAATATTTAAAGCTATGCCGTTAATCACATTAAATATTTTTAACATTAACCCTATGGATACCACTATAGACCAAGATAATATCATTAATATGATTTTTTTATTGGTAGCGTCTTTCGACAATAAAAAAATCAGCACGGAAGCCGCAAGGGACCAAAATGCCACTGGAAGAACTTTCCAATACGATTTAAAGTTGTTAAACTCAAACCAAGTGTACAGAAATACAAGGGTCCATAAAAATAAGGACCATGATAGCGATTTACAACGAATCATAATATTATTTGTTGTTGATTTAAATAGACGATATTTATAAATACATACCTAGCGGCGCCACCTCTTTTTTAAACACTTGGGCATGACCCAAAAAAGTTTTTAATCCTTCTTCTAAGTCCGCCAAAGTTAATTCTGAATTTGATTTTTCTGGAAATTGGCGCACAATTGCGGATTGTTTACTGTGAAAAATAAGTTGTTTGGTCGAACCACCCCCATGTGTTAATTTTGAAAAATTGCGTTTAAAAAAATCTCGTATTCCATTTTTATCGGATTTATCACATTTCCATCGTGTTTCATGCAGCTGCTTACAAAAAATATTTTCGATTAAATCTGATGGAGGCGTTTCAAAACGATATACATAACCAAATCTTCTTTCAAGACCCGCGTTACAAGCAAATAATGTTTTCATATCATTTTCATAACCAGCCATAATAAAAATAACCTGTTTGTCTATATTTGACATGGCCTCCACAATTTCCGTCAATACTTCACGTCCATACATATCGTCCCCATCTTTAGAGGATATAATGGAATAAGCCTCATCGATAAAAATAACACCACCCTTGCAAGATTCTATCATTTTCTTTGCTTTTGCAACAGAATGGCCCTGATACTTGCCTACCCAATCAGAACGCTTGGTTATTTTAAATCTACGCTTGTCTATGATTCCTAATGCGTCCCAAACATCTACCAATAACCCAGCAAAAGTTGTTTTACCTGTTCCAGGCTTTCCCAACAGGAGCGTATGTACAAAATGTCCCTGCAATAAATTTAAACGTTCGCGACATTTCGTCACAAATGGCGGGTCCTGGATATTATCCTCCTCTTCAGAGGAATCTTCCTGACCCGCTTGTAAAGTATGTGTCAATAAAGCTATAAGTGCTGTTTTCGCGTCTTCGCCTGGTTCATAATCCTCGTCTTCTTCGTCAGACATCATAGATAGCGCACGACGGCGTTTCGGCCGTCTCGATTTCCTAGTTGATTTACGACGTCTCTTTGATCTTCTCAAAGGTTTAGTCTCCGCACATTGCGAAATATAAAAAAGGACCATTTTGGCGACTGTCTCTTTAATTTGTTCATGACCCACAAACTCAGAAAGAGCCTTCAATGATGGAATTAACTTAGGAAAAGAAGACGAATGTTTTTTTAAATATGTTGATAATTTTTGAAATTGCGCCATTGGCATATTACCAAAACTTTGAAATATTTATATTTCATAAAAAAATACAAACTTAAGCGATACCTATGTGATTACATAATACATATGAAAACGTTAATTTTACAAATACAAAATTAAAGTTCAATTTGTTTTCATCTTTCATTCACAACATTTTTACCAAACTCATAATAACAAAACCGTGAATACATACATTCATTTTAAAAGATTTTAGAAAAACAAATTACTTTAATTTATACGTCAATTGTTGCAATTCAAAATTACTCACAGAATCCTGCTTATAAATCTCTGACAATCCTTTCATTGAATAATTCAAAAGTTTAAACAATTCAATTAATTTCTCAGCACTTTCCATCTGTTTTGTTCTACCCTGCCATTCACAACGTTGTATGTAATTATAAAACGCAAATAATGATGGTAAAGAATTCTCCTCGTGATATGTTTGCCAAAATTTAACATGACGATTGTACGTTGGTCCCCCAAAAAAAAGACGAATCTCCTTTATTTTGGCTGGGGCCCATTTCTGTAATTTATAACTCAAATTAGTCATTATAGGATGACTCAGCGCAAATAAAATTAAATGAGCCGTCTGATAATCACCTTTATTAAAAGATAATTTCATAACATCCACAAAAAAACGAACATTTTTAGTCAATTGTCGACGAGTCATCTTCTTATCATGAGTCAAAATTAACTTTATTGTATGACTTACTGACGATTGTAAACTATTTTCAAAAGTTTCCGATCCAAAATCATTGACCAAACTACGAGAAGATTCTAAACTCTCAGCCACAACACGTTCCAATGAATCATCATAATCAGAATGAAATAAATTCCAAACCATCTGACGTAAATTTCTTTTCTTACGTTTCACTTCAATACCATTCAAAAATAACTTAATACCCTGATCTGATAAGGTTCTCTTTCTCATATACATTTTTAAAACAACCCTAAATACGTTTAGACACAAACATAATAAGATTTATATTTCATTTGAATAAAACTCTACCAATTCAGACACGCGCGCATCTGGATTCGTCCAAACAATATCCGCCATAGACGAATGTACAGAATGCTCCGATTCATCTGACATATTTCGAATATGCTGAACAGAATCTTTCACACCATAAGTACTTTTTAAACGACGAATTCTCTCCTCCTTGGATGTCTCCAACCAAACAGCAATAAACCCTAATTTTTTAAGAGCTAACAACTCATTCGGATATCGAACATCATCCACCACATAAGATCCGCCTTCTTTCACTTGAGAAAGTAACTTGATGACCCATACATCAGGATCAAGCACACGGCCCGTTAATCCTATTGTCTGTAATAATTTACGATCCTTTGTTGTCATACCAAAGTGTTCCCTAGCTATAGCTTTCACTGGATCCGCAAAGGATAACTTTTCACACTCAAGACTCTCCATCATTTTTGCGGCAGTCCAACTCTTACCAGAAGCCATGGGTCCTAAAAATGCATAACGTGGCATATATAATAAAAATAAATGATATTTATAGTCCAATGTATTTTATTTTTTTATGATTAAACGTAACTTGATCTACTGTATCCGTGTACCTCCTCGGAGTTTTCATTTGGAATAATGCGATAGGCAATATCGAAATATGTGGACCTATATTCCACCATTCTCAGTTTCAATGTCCTTAATTTCCTTTTTATGACGATGAATTCATCGTCCGGTATTTTGGTTAAAGTTGTGGTATAATTCCCAGTGAGACCTTCTATGACCCAATTGAACTCGGGTATATTGGCTACCGCAGCTAAGACCTTTCGTTGATCATAATCACCAAATATTCTACGTCTCTGATAATTTGGTATCTGAATGAATCTATCCTTATCCGGCCCATATCTACCCGATATATTTTGGCGCGATCTTCGATTTATACGGACAGTATACTCTCGCCCGAGTTCGTATTCGGATCTGAGTTCAAGTCCCACTTTTTTTAAACGATGTTTCAACTTTTCAAACTGATCGCCTGTCAATTTCCTTAAAAATATTTTACGGTCAGCCTCATCCATATGTGCGTGTATATCTATTACAAGTTTTTCTAAAGCTTCGTTAAAAGCTTTTTGGACCTTTGAAAATATCACGGGGTGATTTAACCCAGGATTAGAAGGCATTGGCTCATAGTTTTTTAATAAATTTATTTTCCAATAAAAATTATTTTCCACTCGTTTTGGCCTTTTCTTAGAATTACGATAAGCTTGTACCACCATTAAGACAAGTCTCTTCTGATCATTCGAACCATTAGACACATTCTGAGTTAATAATTCCGCATATTTAGAAGCACCAATCTGTCTTTTTAACACGATCACGATAGCCTTAAAGAGTTTTATATCCATTATTTCCATAGTTCTTACTATATTACTAATTAAAGTAGACATATTCCCTTTAATCAGCGGTGTTGAAGGATTCCATGGAGCTGACATTTCATTAATATATAATGCTTAAATACATCAACTTTTTATTCTAATGACTATAATGTGCACGCAACTCATTAAACCTACTCATAATCTCAGTTGCCTTTTTGTCATCTGTATGAAACCAAGCAGGCATTGGACGATAACCTTTTTGAAAGACAGTATATTCCAGAAACTCGGACTCTGAAACAGCAAACGTCAATCTTTCAGGGTCCGGAATCATGAACTCCGCGTACTTGGCCATCTCCGGACTCAATTGGGTTATATCAACCATTGGCGAAGTCTCTGCCTCTGCAACCACTGGCAGATCCGGTTTCTTAAATATAGCAGTGTACCATTCAGGCTGCTGAACACCGTGCGTTGATTCCATATCACTAAGAATAGTAGGCAGAGATACTTTAGAACCATTTTGTTCCACATTTGTCTGGCGCAATATTTCTAGAATGGTACCAGATGCATTTTTCCGCCGACGAAAACGCTTACCAGAGTGTTGCTTATACAGAATTTTTAGTTTCTTTACCTCTTCTTTCTCGGTTTTTTTCGCAGAACGTTTGCGTTTTTTAGAAGCACGCTCCTCTTTTTTTTTGAACATTGCTTTTTTTTTGTTTCGTTTCGAAAGTTCTTTTTTGTCAGAATCTGTGGCTAATTGGTTCCAAGCCCAGTCCACGACCTCCACAAGACAATCCTCGACGGTTTTGCACTTGTTATCGAACGATTGGCGGTCCTCAAAGTCTTCATCATTATAAGTTCGATCAAGTTCTTGCATAAGATAATCCGCGGGAGATCGGATACCCTGTGAAATATATTCTTTCACATGATAATTGCCAGTGCCATACCAACAACCGTTGTTCATAAGCTGGTATCCGACTCCAGAAACAAGCCTAATCGCTTCCGCTTCGTCTTCGTAGCATTTTCCGACTCCTGGAATGTATTTCTTGTAGAGTATGTCATACTTGTCTTGGTGCGTGGGGTGATCATTGTCCCAGAACGACATGATGAACTATATTTAAAATATCCTGTTAAAATGTTTTAGAAATTTTTTAACAATTCCCTGTTAAAAAATTTTAACAAACTCTTGAAATTTTTTAAGAATCTCTTGAAATTTTTTAAGAATCTCTTGAAATTTTTTAACAATGACTCTTGATCTCTTGAAATTTTTTAAGAATCTCTTGAAATTTTTTAACAATGACTCTTGAAATTTTTTAAGAAAGTCTTGAAATTTTTTAACAATGACTCTTGAAATTTTTTAAGAAAGTCTTGAAATTTTTTAAGAAAGTCTTGAAATTTTTTAACAATCTCTTGAAATATTTTAACAATCTCTTGAAATATTTTAACAATCTCTAGAAATATTTTAACAATGACTCTTGAAATATTTTAAGAAAGTCTTGAAATTTTTTAACAATCTCTTGAAATTTTTTAACAATCTCTTGAAATTTTTTAACAATCTCTTGAAATATTTTAACAATCTCTAGAAATATTTTAACAATGACTCTTGAAATATTTTAACAATCTCTTGAAATTTTTCAACAATGATCTTCAAATTTTTTAAGAATCTCTTGAAATTTTTTAACAATCTCTTGAAATATTTTAACAATCTCTAGAAATATTTTAACAATGACTCTTGAAATATTTTAACAATCTCTTGAAATTTTTCAACAATGATCTTCAAATTTTTTAAGAATCTCTTGAAATTTTTTAAGAATCTCGTAGCGAAACGCCCCAAAATCAAGAAATCATACACGGAAACCAAAGCCGCCGAGGAAACATTTAAGGAAAATATGGAGGGAGTCTTAAAATTAAATAAAATAACAGGGGAGGCGCGGCAGGGTCGGAAAGATAAGAAACGGAAAGCATTCATTAAAAAATTAGATGCAGCGGCGAAAGCAGCGAAAGAAGCAGTGCAAGAAGCGAATAGAAAAGCCAATTGTTCAGAAGGAAAAACATGTAATTAATCTAGCCATAAGTGATATATAAATAAAAAACATATTAAAATTTAAAGTGTATGGATGAACATTCAGAAGGTTCTGATGTATTGACTATTATGTTGACGTTATTTCTGGTCATGTTAGCATTTGTAATAGGTTGGATAGAAGAAAAAAATCAAACGGTTTAGAATCCATGAGCACCGGTGCGAATAGGGAATGAATTTCATCTACGTCAAAATTCTCTAGCATTGGGGCGATTACTGAACGTATAGGTCTTATTTCCTTGACGGTGCGGTCCCGCCGTCCACAACTCTCCCCGGCGGCGGTCCTGCATAGGACGTCTTGTTGGTGTTGTTGCGCATGGGGTTTTATACAACCATTCCTTCCCATCATTCAAAAAAACCGCCCAGAAATATTTACAAAGAATAACATCCCAACTATCGGATAAGCATTGATGAGGGTTGTCATGATTACATTGCATAACTTTTGCCTGTGTTAAGAAATTTATGAAATCCAAATGGGCATCACTATTCCCTTTTATTTTAACTATTATTTCGTTCCAGATATCATCACCAATGATATGTATTGGACTGACATTATTGCAGTTTTTTTTGGGGCAATGTCCTTGGTCTATTTGTATTGATTTGGGGTGCTCCTCAGATCGTATTTGTTTAAGTGTTAGGATTATGGCGGTTTTTTGTTCATCGGTTTTTGATCCAAAATTGATATCGTCTTCCCTGAGTTCCGCGGTTGGGGTGTTAGAAAAACATTGTTCAATAATCTTAAACATTAGGTGTCTCCAGTTTTCCACTTTAGTTATTTTAAATTTCCCCAATTTTATTTTGTCTTTTCTAGAAACTTTTTTGAAGTTTTGGTCTATTTTTGGTTTTTGATCCAAAAACCATCTGTCAAAAAAAGTTTTAACATTATCTATGAATTTTTTACTGTTTACAGTGATTGCTTTTTCCCAACTATTGGCCAAGGGTTGATTTTTTTGGCGCCAATTAGAGTCGAACACTGCTTCCGCTTGATCAAATGTTTCTGACTTAAAATGCCATTGTTTGAACTCGGCCATTTCTAAATAGTAATGTTTTTATATAGGTGTTAAATTTAAAAATGTGAAGTGGAAAAAGTAAATAAAAAGTTTTTTTAGAATATCTGATTAAAAAAGAATAAAAATGTTTAGTCTTCATGCTCATTCATCTCTGTACTTATTTGTAATGGGTGTGACATCTGTTTTAGTGTATAACTATATTTTTGACGATGATGAATCAGAAAGCGGCGTCGAGAGAAAATGAGTTATCTTCAGTGCTTTGTCCAACACCGGACATTGAATATTCTGAAACTCTGCGTTCGAAAAAATTTGTTTTTGCGTCTATAGATATCATTTCCATAAACCCTAGAGGTTGTTTGGCTTTGTATAAAGGTTCTGTTTTTATTTTGAGCATACTTAGTAGTCTATCTCCACAGTATTGAACGTATTCGCACATATCTTTTGTGGCAAGTCCAACAAGATTTTGTGGTAATGCGGCTTTGACAAAAGCGATTTCTATATCAATGGCTTCTTTGAGTATGGATTTAATGATGTTGATGTCAATGTGATCGATCATATTGAGCATTTCAATGGCAAATTTTGCATGTAGGCCTTCATCTCTTTGTATGAGTTCGTTTGAGAATGTGAGTCCTTTACAGAGATCTTTGGTTCTGAGCCAATATAGTGATGCGAATGATGCTGAGAATAGTACTCCTTCAAAGATGGCAAAGGCCCATAGTCTGACCCAGAATGGTTTTTGTGGGTCCATGTATTTCATGGCGTAATCCCCTTTGGCTTGTATGGTGGGTTCGGTTTGAATGGCATTGAAAAGGTGTTTTTTATGTTCTGCGGGTGCAAAAATTTCGAGTGCTGTGGCGTAGGTTTCTGAGTGAATGGTTTCAATGTATGCTTGTAGAGTGTAAAACGTTCTGCATTCAGCGACAGTGACTTCTGACATGAATTGGTCCATGATGTTATCAATGACGAGCATATCTGAGGATGCGAAAAATGCTACAATTTTGAGTAGAAATGTTTGTGCATCTTGTGAGAGTGTTTGAAAGTCTTTTTTATCGTGTTGCCAATCAATTTCTTCTGTGGTCCATAGAACGGATTGTTGTTCTTTGAATATGTTCCAAAGTGTAGGATGTTGAATGGGTTTGAGGACAAGTCTTTTTTGGGTTGGATCTGTAAAATTCATGTAGTCATTAAAATAATCATGTATATATAACTCATTTTTTTATTTTAAAATGTCGGATTGTAATAAAGATGAATGGATTTCGGGTATGTGGTTTGTTGTTTCGGGTATGGCTTCCACACTTGCGGGGGTGATTTCGGTATTGGTTGTGTCTCCACTGATATTTAAACGTTCGTGACGCCATTTCCTCATGTAATGGCGTCTACATCTTTGCTTTGAGAAGACTTGTCTGTGGCATTCTATGCATGTTCTGGATGTAAAATGGTAGAAACATTTTCCGAGCATATATTGAGGTCGATCACATTCTAGACATTTTATTATTTCTGGAAAGTCTTGTTTTCTATAATGATGTGCACAGACTTGTCTACAATATGATGGTCTTTGACAGTGTTCGTGAGCACAATCAACATTTATTTGTCTGTAATGTTTTCTACATAGTGTGAGACATAGTACAGGTCTTAGGCAATTAGGCCAGGTGCAGTGATATCTTGATTTTTGATAGCATAATTTGCATAAATCGTTTTTATAGGGATTGGAGATACAGCACGAGTCCATATTCAAGATCAAAGTTGATTTAAATACTAAATTTAGTATAGATTTTTTTACAAAAAATATAATTTGATTATAGAAATATAAAATTGAGTTTTATTTAGATACTAGATTTACTCTTCTGTGGTCTCTTCTTTACCGGATGGGAACTGGTAATTCATCTGCAATTCAACACAAACTTTGTACATGCCTTCCGGCCCTTCGGGGTGGGTATCTACGTAGTGTGAAGTTGGCTTGCTGGTAAATTTAGCGCGGACATCATTCAAGTTGGTGAAAGGCATACGGGCAAGGACGTGTGATTGAAGATCGGTAATCACACGGTCAAAGACGTGTGCTGGGACCTGAACGTATTTGCCATTGAAACGAGCTTCGTTATCAACATTGATTCCCAGCTGTTCCCAATTCTGACGGATGACGTTGAGGACAACATGATCCTGCGAGACGAGGTAGTACTGCTCACCTGGGAATGCGACAACACCGTCATAGAGGTTTTCAGATGAATAGTTTCCATACTGCTGAATGTAACGATCCGAAGCAATTTCATTGGGTTCGTAAACGGTCAATTCAGAGCGTGACTTTTCGTATGGCATGACAGCTAAAAGGTTGCGATAACCATGGGAATCCTTTGACATAGCCTCGGTGCCAAAATCGGTCTTCTGGGGAGTGTGGAGCCATCCCTGGTTATTTTTGACGGCAGGTTCTTTCTCCGAGGAATTAAACAAGTTGAGTCCGAACGACACGGGTTCCGAACAATCCGAATAAATAGACTTGACAACGACGGAGGTAAGAATCCCCTTGCTCGAATCTACTTCGCCATTTCCCGCGAAAACGTGAGAAGCATTAGCGAGCTGGACAATAACACCGTGTTCAAGCTGTAGGCTAGTCGCATTGGACTCGAAAACAACTCTGGTAGTGAAAGTATCCTTGGGTGACTCAGAACTAGCTTGCATGACAGCTGTTTTGAGAGGTGATTGTTCGGACATTTCTTTTTCAACAGTCATATTTGCGGCGGCAATGGGTCTTTGAATTTTCGACATGATTTTCTATATTTGAACAAGGCCCCTTATATAAGTGACAAAAGTTAAATCATGCAGTACTTCATAAGATACGAATACTCTATTTTTATTTAACATTGTAGAATTAAATCAAACATGTATAAAAGACTCATCGATGCTCGCAATGTTGCCTCGTCAGAAACAATGATTATTGCCGAAGACGTGTCTGTATCAGGTCAAAAGGTGTTCTATGTTGGGGTTTTGGACAAATTGAATGGTAAATACTCTACCATTAAACGTCCACATTGGTACGAGTGTCTTTTGGAAGACAGACCGTCACGAATTTTTTTAGACATTGAATCAGATACAAGTGTGAATTTGGATAATATTCTAAATAAATTGACCATTGCCATTCAACAGAAATTTGGACAAACGCCTATTATAGAAATTTTAGATTCATGTTCTGAGAAAAAGCAATCGTGGCATATATTATGCACTAACATCTGGATGAAAAATGTATACCATGTTGGAGCATTTATACGGAGATTGGTTCTTTATATAGAAGAAGAGGCCATAGATACGTCTGTATACACCAGAAATAGAATGTTTAGGGTGAAAGGATCTTCTAAATATGGTTCGTCGCGGGTATTAAAAAATTCTAAGCCATGGTATATGTTATTGGTTCAATCTGATCCGAGTAATCATCCGCAAACAATATATGAATGTAAAGAAATAGATGGTTCTGAACCAGTTTCGAATTCTAAACATCCTTCTCAGCTTTTTGCGTATGAAAATGGCCAATGGCACGGACTTCGACAAAAATCACATTTGGCGACTCATTCTGTATTAACCAATGATACGTTGGAACCTATTGTTAAAAGAATCGATACACTTTGCAATGGAAATTTGTATAGACATAAAATGTCTATGACATCCGACGGTCAAATTTTTTGTTCTACGAAATCCAGAAAATGTGCCATTGCTGGTAGAGAACATCGAGGAAATAACATATGGTTTGAAATAGATTTAGTGCAACAGCGTGTTTTTCAACATTGTTATGACGACGAGTGCAAAGGTAAGCGCCACGAAATTCAAGGTCTAGACCCATTGTGGATACCATGGAATAACTGTTGGTCCGTTTCTAAAGAACCACACGAATGGGCTCCTGAAAGTTTCTCACCAAAGAACGAAAACACCCTATATAATATGGTTGACTGAATTAAAATGCCTTTTGAAGTCGAAAGATCATCTACCCTTGAATTGAATTCTGACGCCGAAACCTTACTTACTTCAATTACTGGAAGATTGGAACAGCAATCCGAACTTGTCAAATCTGTCAAAGTCCTCGCCAATTTTTCAGTAGATAAAATTGGCTCTTTGGAGCATGGAACTGCCATTGCTCAAGGCATTGTTGTCCAAGTTGCGCCTGAATACGTCATGAGTTCCGAAGATATGTCATGGTTTCACCCAGATATTGCACGTGGAAGATCAGTGTTTGAAGTGGATCATTTTATTTCGAAATCTCAGCTTGAAAACATTGATCTTGATGGCCTTCAGTCGTCAATTGGTTCTTATACAATCTCAAGCCCCGATGAATTTGGTACAGAAACGGTACAACATCATATTATTGTAGATACATCCGTCACTGAAATGCTCGGTAGTCTCTACAGAAAATGGACAGAAAATAACGTATCTGCCGGAGATATCGATAAACAGTGGAAACGTATGCAATTCGACGATGCATACGGTGTCAAAAAAGCCACAGAACTTGCAAGAGGCGCACTTGCAGTAGAAATTTCTCCAAGTGCTCATCAAATTTATTCGGACAACACGAGCTCAGTCCTTTCGGATTCAACCTCTGTATATTTTGTAAATCATGCAGTGAAGCCAGATAGCAAGCATGTACTCATTAAATCATCATCTTTGGGTGGATATAGAATGTACAACGCCACAAACGAGGCTATTCGTTTCTATCCGTCCACACTAGGAACATCTGAACAATATTACTCATGGTCAGAAATGTCCCCACAAAATTGTGCGCGCATTGAACAATCATGTGCATGGTCCGGAAATCTCGAATTTAATGCAAATGTTATGTCAGGACCCGCTGTATCGGGCAAAAACATTCGTAAACTCGAAGATGAATATGAAATGTCATTCAGAGATACATTGTCCATGAATGCCGCGGCCTTTTCACCGTCCAATGGTATACATGATTCCATGACACCACAAGAACTTTCAAGATTACACCCACAAGCATCTTCGACCAAAGCATATATTACAGCGCCTATAGATATGGATCACCCTGTTTTGAACCATATTATGCAGAATATCCAGTCCATTCAACAGAATTACCCAGATTTCCAGTTATTCAATCCAAATATCTTAGAAAATGGACGCCTTAAAATACCAAAAGCATTATTTAAAGAAATGGCTTAAAATAAACATTTAATTATTTTTTATAATATATTTCCAATCAAACGAGACTGGTTTTGTCCAATCTCTTTGGACGGGTACTTTAATTCTATCAAATTGTTTTAATATCATATGTTGTTCTTGATGTAAACGTTGAAAAGAACGATCACGTCGATTTCCTAACCCCGTTAACACACCCGATAAAATAATACGAATCCCCACCAATCGAGCGAAAGCTGTCTGGTAACGTGGATCTTCCACCAATGTTTTCAATAAAACAGAACCACAACGATTTCTCACTATCATCTCTGCTTCCTTAATATGACCATACACCGTTGCTGATAATTGAACCACACCCGTTATCTCAGGCGCTTCCATCCATTTCCTATCTACATGCTGAGGAATAGCACATGAACCCTCACAAGCATTTTCGCGAAATGGATCAAACTGATTGGCACGACGATTTAAATCATCGTGAATCATATTACCCAATTTCAATTTGGAAAATGCAGATACTTGCATTAAAAATTTATAACCAGGGTCTTCCTTTATCTTATTGGTCATCTGCTGACGAAGATGTAACAATTCAGCATGATCTTGCTGATCGTCTATAGTATCTATACGTTCAGCAATCTTTTCAGCGTGTTCATCCTCATCTTGAACATTTTCATCTAATACACGAATAGAAGTTTCATTTTTACTCAAACCTTCTGCGGGTCTAAAATCAACTTCATGTGTTTCCCATCCATTCATTTTTTAAATTTGAAAACACCCTCTTATAGTCCTAATCTACATGTTGGACAGGACCAGTTCCCAAAGACATAGGAAGTCTCATCTTTGTATACAATATATCGCGCTGATGCTCCACCCACTTGAAATAAAACATCATACCTATCAATAATATCATCAAAATAAACCAATGCAAATTTGCCATTACCCAATCCAAAACACCATCGCAACGACCATGACCACATGGATACCAATCATTTAAAATATCATAAAACGCAGCAGAAGAAGGATTCTCATTCACTATATGAGAAGCTTTCTCACACAAATTAAATGTACCCAAACGAGAACGGGTCACTGGATCCACACACACGTCAGAATTCAAATACGTTAAAGCTTCATCATGTTTACGATAATGATCTACACGATAACGATTAAAATTACGAACTTGTAACAAACAACAAATACACACTAAAATTAAACCGATCGAACGAACAATTGTCATTTATTTTTTTTAGATCACACTTATACTTCGGATATTAGCACTAAACATTTAAATCCATCTTTTGATACGTCCAAAGTCTCTAACACGCGAATCATTTTGGAAACACCCTCCTGATGAATTTTTATAATCGATTCCTCCTCTGGAAACTCAACCAATTTATCCAAAACATACCAAGCTACACCTATAAAATTATTCAATTCGGACCATTCGGGCAATGCAGGGGCAGGATGCCATTGGCGTTTACTATTGTCCAACCAAGCTTTCTTAGATCCAAATCGAGGCCAATGAGACATTACAATATTAAAAAAACTTCTTTTATATTCAAAAATGTATATCTTTATTAGGTTTATTTTTTAGTTTTTCAATACGTTTGTGAATTTTTAAAATTGCTTCATCGGACCATTTACATGGGTCCGTTTGTTTTTCGCTATCTATGTCCTCTTCTTGGTACCTTAATGTCCACGCAAGTCCCGCAAAATTTCCCAAAATGATCACCAGAAAAATATAAATATTTGTACCAATAATCAATGTAATTCTCAAAATCCAATTGACCGTACTCACAAAATCAAAGAGCAAACGCTTTGGAATCAATTGTCGCCGCTCTTTAGATCCAGGGGCAGATCTTAAAATTTCTCTGCTTAATTGCATACCCTTTAACCATAAAAAATTAGCACTAACCTGGAGCAAAAACGCCAAAACAACCATAAACACAAACCATTGGACACCATTCAACTCGTAGCCTGCAAAAATAACCTGAGAATAACAAGTTAAAGTTGTTTCGCACATTTACCTAGAGTTATTCTCTATTTATATAGAATTATTTATATTCTACTATATATATATATTACTCGATTATTTTAATCTGGAGGGGGTGGGGAAGCCCAGATAAATATCCGTTGGAGTGACCGATGGTTCAGACGAGAATGAGTGTATTTATAGGTATAGACTTGACTGTGGGCTGATTGTGTCCGCCCGTGGAACACCCCAACACTCGGAGACCCCCCACGCGATTTTCATAGAAAAGTGGCCAATCTTCGGTTGTGCTGCGCTCTTGACCATCAAACCACGGCAGGAACGCTCAGACACCGTGTATCAATAACCCCGTGAAAAAAGTTTTTGCATCGGTGGTCGGAGATCAGCAAAAATCTTTGGTTTGGCAGTAGGACTGACTTAAATAAATCTTGCATTTACCTTGCCCAATTCATCTTTTACCTTGTCCAATGCTGCTTTTACATATGTTTCTTTCTGTGTGATGTAATACACGTCATTGGTGCTCTTCAACTTTTTTTTTTTGCCAACTACAACCTTAACCTTCAATTTTTTCGCCGATTCCATGCATGTTTGCCTTCGTTGTTTGCTTTTGATGCTGGACCTCCTACACCATTCCCGCTTTTTTTCCTTCGCCGGATTCAAGACTTTTTCTATATTTTTTTTCTGGGCTTTTAATGATAATAAATAGTCATTTAATTTGTCTTTAAGTGTTTCGCCATCTTTCTTTCTGGCTACAAGATCTCTTATTTGACTTTTAATGTTATCATCGAGTTTTATATTCCCATGTCTAGTGTTATGTTTTCTTATTTTTGAAAAAATACTTGTAATTTTATTTTCCGCGGGTACAAAATGATGATCTTGTACAAAATGATGAAACATAATATAAAAAAAAACTGTTTTTATATATAGTTAATCTACTGTTTTTTGTCTTCGAAGTGTATGTATTTTAATGGGTGTTTTGTACGCTCTAGCTGATTTCGGTTGTATATGGCCAGAATGTTTGTGTTTTTTTCTATCTCTAATGATGGATAAATCAAGTAAAGCGGTGACATATTGTATAGCACAGAATGAGAAACGCATAATATGGCCTTCATCAACTTTTGCCGCGCGTGCTTCTGAAATTCTTTTTGAAATATCTAGGAATTTCATTTCGAGTGATTTTCGAATATCAAGGCTATTGCCCATAGAATCTTCTGGGCCAGCCCATTCCCAAGAATTTTTAAATTCACCTCCTCGTGGCCTAAGATTCTCTGCTGCCTCTCTCGCACGCTGCCAACATAATCGAACACGATTTTCCAATTGTTCATGGCGTTCTGCCTCTTCAAATGAAAGGAAAATGCCCATAGAAGCTGCTTTGGCTTGATCGAGTCCGGAATGGAATACAAATGTCTGAATGGATACGGATTTAGCGGCGTTTTTAATGAATGTGGGATGTTGGCAGTTTTTTAAATACAGTACAAGTCCTTTCATGTCTTCGTCATAGGCGGGTAATAACCAATCGTCTATTTCGGTTTTTGAAACGCACCATAATACTTTTGTACATAACGTTGGGTCACATAGGATTGTGATTTGGTCTTTTTCAAGGACGGCTGTTGTGAGTAGCATGTCTTCTTCGTCTGAGTCTGAGTCTGAGTCTGTTGCAAGGGCGCCAAAACTATTTTGTCGCATAGTGTAACCGTGAATATCGGATTTTGATTCTCCCCCGCCTCCCCAGTGTGCATGTTCGGGTTCTTTTTTCGGCGCGGGTGGCATAGTAAGTATTTGTATAGCTGTTAATATGTCGTAATTGGCTGAAATGAGAGCTGAATTTGCCGCTTGTTCTGAGAATCCCATATTGACTAATTGGTCTTGTAGGTCATCGGAAGATTCATCATCTTCATCGTCGTCAAATGGGTCATCTTCATAGTCTCCAAATTGTTCTGTCCACCATTGCTCTAAAGCAGAATCTACGTCTGGGTATTGCTCCAAGAGTCTTTCTGCATCTTCTTGGGAAACTCCATGCTGTATTAATGTAGATATATTTTTTGTGGAAGACATTTGTAAAATAAAGTGAAATCATTTATATATATTAATTTAGTTGGTATGGTACACAATGTTGTAATTCGGGTTCTGCTTCTGTTTTTCCAGTGAGCCAAAATTTTAACCATGTGGAATGTGTGACCACTGCGATAGATGTGTAATCCGATTTATTTATAATCTTCATGAGTTCTTTTAGATTAGATTCGCGTGTAACATTTGATGGCCATGGGGCAACTTCTTGTTTTAAATCCTCAAAATTTATTTCCGGCCATATTTGTTTAAGGATGGGTGTTTCTGAACGCCGATTACATAATTCTGTGTGTTGTGGGTATTCTTTGAGACATTCTAGGGCAATTTTTCCGGTGTTTGGAAACATGTAGGAAGCTGTTTGTAGGGTTCTCATCAGAGGAGATACAAAAACAATATTTACTTTTGGGGGTGTTGTTTCTAAACATTGACGAACCCCCGAGACTGTAAGGGTAGTGTCATTAAACTCTTCGTACGCTTTTGGGCCGATTAGAGGATAAAGAACATTGTGCCATGCTTCCCCATGTCGAATTCCAAACACTTTTTTTTTGTTAGTAAATAAATAAGAATGTTTTTTTATCATAGTTGGTATTATTTTGTATTTAGGTATCGACATTCAGGTTAAATGTTCTCTGTTAAATAGTCATTCTCCCGCTCTTCGCCGTCTTAAACGCTTACTTGGCCCATTTGGCGTTTTTTGTGTTGTTTTTTGAGTTTCTTCTTCAACTTTTGGCGCCTAATGTAGCTTTTCAGTTTCTTGATTTCTTTTCTTTGGGTATAGAATCCATTGCTCCAATTTTTCAGACTTTTTCTGAAAATATTGTTTTCGTCGCGCGTGACTTTTAGTTCGCGATCGTATTTCTTTTTGACAGCGAAGACCATTTTCTTGAACACGAGATCATTTTGAGTCGTTTTAGACAGTTCTTTTTTGGTTTTGATGAGTTCGCGGGTGATAGCACGGTAAGTACGTAGTGAGATAGACATGTTTATAAATGAGTTGATGGTATGTAATGTTTTGAATGTATGTAAATATTAGAGTGGTGTAATTTAGAAATTCTTTAAAGAATTTTCCTGGAATTTTTTTGAGTCGATTACATTTATTTTGGTCTATAAATAGAACTGAAATGGTTTTAAATGAATCGAATAATTTCCTTGGCTTCCTTGGTTGTTTCAGTCGTGGCATGTCATACTAGGGAGGAAGCGTTAGATTGTTTTTACAGACGTGGTGATTACAACAATGATGGGCGAATAAGTCGTCCTGAATTGGTCAAAGTGATAGATAAATATTTACCATGGTATAAACGAATACCGTTCAAAACATTTGGCGGTATTAATAGAATTATAACAGATTGCGATGAAAATGGTGATTTATATTTAACAAAATTAGAGGCTGCGAATATGAAACATACTTGTTTAGATACATGTTTTAAACGAGATTCAACAATACAGACATTTAAATGTTAATTTTTTTTTATTCTCTCTGTACCGCTGCTGTAAAAACGATTAATACTAGGGCCCCTTTGGCAAAGAATGAACAGAATATATATGCTGCCTCGAATCGAATGTAAAAATAGAGGTCATTTTTTCCATTTCTTTTGATGCATGATCTACAAGAACCATTTATAAAATATAAGAATTGTACCATATTTACAATGGGAAAAGTTAGAAAGCATGCCAAAATAACGGTATTGAGTATACTAACAAACCCAAAGAGTTGTCCCATAAGTTCGTTCGTTTGATTTGATTCGTCTAGCCACGGTTGAATAGTTTTTGCATATATATTCCACAACTGCCAAAATTGGAAAAGGAAAATGAATCCTGAGAGTGTCCAAGCCCAAGCTCGAATGGTCAATGGCTTAGGTGTATAATCTACGGGGATTCCGAGTGTGACCCACTCTAGTATACCTCCAAAGACATTTACAGAGCACATGAGCAGTGCATTTGCCATTAATAGGTAAATGTCTGTAACTCTTGTGAGTGCGAGTACGATGACAAACATAATGGATGCTGTAATGGAATATTCTAGATATCTTAATGGTTGTGTATTCCTAGTGAGCCAATAATCATATGCTGGTTTTAGGGGTGCGGCGATGAGTGCGTGTGATAGGCATGTGAGTGCTGAAAATGCAAATATGAGTGTCCACATTTGGAATTGATCTGTGACAAGATATTCAGTTTTGAATGGAGGCATGATAGCATCTGGTGAAGTTGGATCTTCTGAAATATCTATGTATCCAGCGTCTCTGATGAGGTCTTGTTTGTAATCATTATTTTCGCGAATACATCTGAACCATTCAAAGACATCTTCGTAAGTATTTCCATTACATATTGTTGTATTGAATGGTGCTGGTATAGGGGTTGGTACAACGGGTAGTGATGTAGTGACTATGATTTGGAAGGGCGATTTCCCTGCTAGGCCAACAGAAACAATGAGCAAAGCGAATATGGCATGCATAACTGCGGCTGCGATGTTAATTCGTTTTAAACTTTCGAATCCATCTTTTGCTCCACATTGATTTCCACAGAAATGTATTGGGTCTGGTGTTTTTTTATTGGGCGGATTTAATTTTGAATCAAAGTTTAGTCTTTTTGTTCTCATGGTTTAAGTGTTAATATATATTCTTATATAGGATAAAAAATAAATATGAGAAACTCTATATGCGTAAAACTAACCTATATAAGAATATATTTGAAAGGTATAATGAATGGATATCTTACCTGCTTTAGATTTCGATGCGATAGCTGAGAATACTGGAATGGTTGAAGAGGACGATGTAGGTGAATTTGTTCCGTGTCATTTTTCTGATGATGAAGAGGAGGAGGAGCATGGCGAGGGCTGTAAGTGTGCATTGTGTCAATATGGTGATGGTGGATCTGGTGAAGCTCATGCTGTTATTTCTAGGATGCAGGAGATTGACTCTCAAATGGTGGGTAAGGTAGCAGACCGCGAGATTTATAATTTACAAGCCGATTTGTATCGTACGCATGTAAAGGAACCATTGGAACGTCAAGGTATTGAGGCACCTGACGTGACTGCAGAAACGTGTAGGGCACATTTTAGTAAACATCGTATGAATATGAAGCGTATGGTAGGGTCTGAAATAAATTTCGTAAATTCTATGCAAAAACATGTGCGTCGTGAACAGATATTGAGTCGCAATAATGTGACTGGTCGTACTAAAGTAGATAATGCTGCTATTAAACAGTGGATTGCGTTATCAAAACACAAGCTAGATTTGATAAAATATTATAAAGGACCGTTGAGTAAAGAAATTGCTTCTAAAACTCAGAATATAAAACCGTATAGTTTTTCTTAAAGAAGATATTTGTAATATTTGTAATAATAGTCTACTTTTTGTTTTAAGAGTTGTATGAAAAAATCATGTTTCATGAATAAGTTTTAGACAGTATAAATAGGGTTATGTTTGACTTAATCATAATGGTATCTATTGCGTCATTAACAGGAATGCCCACTCTTGGAAATGTGAACTCTGCTCCACCATTTTCGTTTAAATCATCTGTAGGTGTCCGCGCCGATTATAGCTCAAAGCCTGCAGTTTCCGCTTTACAAAATCCTACTTTACACAACAGTGTACCCGAACAGATGGTAAATTCGACTGCACGTGCTCCTTTGTTTGTTCGTCCGTTTACACGCGGTTATGAAAAAGGATATTCCGAAGGCGATGTTTTATTTGTCAAGAAAGACGAACGTTCGTCTGGTCAGCATCATGTCGTAGCAAATATCCCTGTTTTAAATTATCTACTTCGTACAGAAATAGATCCCGTTACAAAAAATCTCAAGTATAAATCGATTCGCGATATTTTGGCAGATTGGAATTATTTTGGGATTTTAAACAATGATATGGACACTGGTTCAAAATGGCAGCGTTTGTTGAATATTAATGTTCGCGGACGTTCTCGCGTAGCACGTCTATGGCAGCCTAAATCAGGTCATCTCCGCCGCGGCGATTGTCTATGGCTTGGATTTCTTAAAAAACAAAGTGGTGATAAAATTAAATCCATTCCGGATCCTCTTGGAAGTAGACTCCCATTAGATAGAGGAACATCTTATTACGAAGTCGTGCCTTTAATGGATTGTTGTCCGGATTTTAAAACATCTGAATTTAAACTTCCTGTAGGAATTGTATCACAAGTCACCCTTAAGAAACCTCATCCAAGTTCACTTGCGGGTGCTTTACATGTAACAGAAACTAGTAAAAGTCTTGAGCGCATCGAGGTGCTCATGCGTATATAAACAAAAAGGTACTATATAAATCGCTTCATTTCTATAAATCAGTATGTCATTCTCTAGTGCAAAGCGCCGTCGTATCAAACCTTATGCTCGTGGCACCGCATTCGATATTAATGTTGCCTTCGATATCCGTCATTTTCAACGTGTCAAGTATGGAAACGTTGTGAAGCCTTATTTTCCAGCCGTTGGCACCGATGAAGCTTTCCAAGTGATGGAAGGTGAAATTTTAATGCAATGTCATAAAAATTCTGTTCGACGTTATGGTGATCATCAAATGCATGTATTTTCTTTTGCGAATGGCCTCTCTGCCGGAACTCATGCATTGAATGCATCCGCCCCAGAATCCAGCCAGCCCGAAAAGAGAGCCGTTCTATCAGGACTTAAATACGCTGGCGTTGCTGTTACCGAATTTAAACCAGAAAAGGATATTTTTGAACAGGGTTTTGTTATGACAATGGCAGGTCTCAATACTCTTTTTAACAATGGGAAAAATACGCTATATCCAGGTGATCTTGTTTGTGCTGATATTCCAAATCCAGCCGACAAAGGTGCTCGTAAAAACAGAGCTCTTCAAACCGGTATTCCTCATGAAAAACTTCAGTTTGTCATTGCTCCGTATCACAAACTTGCTGAGGAACTTGGAACTCACGATAAGCCCGATAACGCTTTAGCTTCTCGTTTTATCATGGGTACAGCTCTTTCGTACTCACGACCCGGAGCTCCGGTTGATATTGTACTTCACAAATGTAATGTTATTACGCATAGTTCTGGAGCAGGCGAAGTACCCGGCGCCGCAGCAGCATCAGCAGCTAAGTCGAAATCAGGAAAGAAAGCTAAGAAATAACTAAAACAAATAATTTATATTATAAATAGAGGTGTCTTTTTTATTAAATGTCAAGTGTATGTAATCTTTGTAGTGAGCCACTTACTAGTAAAAATTTAGCTGTTTTCGAATGTGGCCATTCTTTCCATCTTTCTTGTGTACAAAGTATACCTTTTTCAACCAAATGTTCTCAATGCACTACAGTAAATGATTTATCGGCAGATGTTGGAGTCGATAGAAATATCATTATGAAATCTGATCTATTAATGAGAGTTTCTGAAAGGCGTTTAAAACCCATAATAGGTAATTCTGTCATTGGGAATTTAGTTCAGTTTATAACCCCTTTAACTCCAAAACCATTTACTTTTGTCGATCATATGAAACAAAATAAGAAATTATCTATGATTGCCGCTGCCGGATTTGGTCCGGAAGACGCCGTACAAGAAAGAGTTCGTTTTTCTGATATCGTTTCTAGATACGACTCCAAGGATATTATTGAATTTGGATTTGATTGGGACCATATGGTCCAGATGGGTATATTACCCACTGAATTGTCACACTTTTCATGGACACAACAAATACATAAACTAAAATTAAATGTCGAGAAAATGTTGAAAATGAGATTAACCATTACAGAACTAGCAGATATGAATTATACAACTCATCAGTTAGTAGAACTAGGATTTACATGGGCAGTCATGGCTTCAATGGGGGCAAATGTGGATACATGGAGAAGATTTAAATTCGATTTGGAAGATTTGAAACGTTATTGGCAACCAACCCTATCACAATGGGTTGCTGCTGGATTTTATGATAAAGACCGTGTAAAACAAGCAGGTTGGTCCATGGATTCATTGATGGAATCATTGCCTGTTATGGATCAACGTGCTAAAGGGCGTGTTCTTAGACTTGCTTTTTAAATGTCCATACAAATAAATATATAGACCCGAATATAATGAATAGATATATATATTCAGGCGATGTTATTTCTATGCCATTTGAAATATTTATATTTTCTGTGTGTATTTTGGGACTATAAGAAGTCCAAGATGTATCCGGTGCAACTTCTACAGTTGACATAAGTTGTGAATAAATGAAACCCTGTAAATAGAATCAAACAATCGTATTTTGGATTTATATTTTTAACATTTATTACATTTATTAATGTTTACTAGATATTTTTTTCTTTTGTTGGTCTAAAATTTCAATTGGGACAGTCCCTTCATATTGTTTCAACCATGGTTTATAACAACCATTGCATATAGCTACAGATTTGGCGGGTCCAGACGCTGGTTGTGCGGAAATCGTTGTCCACGAATCTTTACCACGATATGTATCACAAATATAACACGAAACAGATGTATACAGAGTTCCTTCTTTTAAACATTGACCACAAGTGAAGCCGTGTTTATCATATTGTACTTGATTAAACACTGTTGGATTTGCACATGACGGACAAAACAAATAAAGTTGGCCATAAAATTGAAATAAACATCCTGTCATATTAAATTTGAGACATTCCGTACTGGCACATAATTCATTCTGCATGTTTTTACGTTGAGTTTTCCAATCTTTTTTTGCACGTCTTTTTCTGGCTTCTTCCAATTCAACGCCGTCCAAGAAAGATTCAACAGCAATTCTTTTGCGTTTTTTAGTATCTGATTTCTCACAACGTCGCCCACAATAACATTTTAGAGTTTGATCGTCTATAATAATTTTGTGATGACCATTTGCAAATAAATTATTCGATTTACTGTTTTTTTTGACAATAAATCCTTTAAATGAGTTACAAGATAAACACAAATACACTTGACCGACGTGATCTTTTAAGGGTTGATTGGGTTGCAGTCCATAACGGCGGCGTAACGAAACACATTGGGCATTGTAATAATGCTGTGGGAGTGGAAAAGTTCTCATGTCATGATGCGTTTGTTGAAATGCTGAGAATAACTCACGAATAGCTTCAAAATCATACCGAGATGAATTCTGTAACAATTTTCGAAGATCTGTACGATATGTATTCTGCGAAGAATGGTTATACATATTTGCCAGTGTATCTATATTCGATTGTTTTACATTGAAATATTTCAACCATTCTATATGTATAGAACCTCTAGGCACTCTTTGTACCATTTTTCGTAACAAATGTCTATATTCTGTTGGAAATTCCAAGGTTGGATCGACTTGTTGTGCAACTTCGTCGAGACGCTCACAAATAGAGATCACCGTCTGAGTAAATGTTTGACGTTGGGGTCGAAACAAATTACCCAATTGCTGTTTGTTCACTTGCATCAAATTTGATTCTATTTGAGATAGCCAATCTTGTATAGAACCGGAACGTTTTACGTTATTATCTATTGTAGTTCTAATATTGTCCATAGCCGTGTGTACTGTTTTCTCGAATGTATGCCATTTGTATGTCTGACACAATTCATCGTATAATGCAGGAATCATACCCATCGAAAATGTCAAAAACTCTTTAATGATATAAAACAATAAATGTTGATAATTCGTAAACAACCATTCCTGGATTTGCATACGATTTGGCTTCAGAAATATAAATCGACGTAAAATTTGCTTGCGTTCAGACCAACCCAAACGAACCTTACAATGCTTATACATTCCCAACACTGAACATAAAAATGCCTTTTTCATAAAATCATGGACTAAATCGTCTGTCTGGCAATAATTTGAAATGATTTCACGTAAATTCCGAATCTGACATCTTTGAGGTAATGCCTTGCACATAAGATGAACAATTGGCTTCATCTTTGGTTTGTTTTCGTTCCAAAAGGAACATTGTAATTGCATGTTAATAATGTCTGGCAAATTGCCATCATGGAGTACATCAGCTGTTTTCGGTGTATATTTCATAAATAACTGACGAATTGCATTTTGGTTTGGAGTTTTGTTTTCCTCCAATGCACACATGATAGGTACATGTGCGTCATAATATACGTGTAAACTAAAAGATATATTCTCTGGATATTCTTTGGAATCCATTAGTTCAATACATGTATGGATAATGGCCATTAGAGAAGAAATCCAAGAGTGATTATGTTCAGAAGGTTTCCATTTTATAGACCCCTGCCATTTTTTTCCAGTTTGTAAACGTTCCCAATATGTTCCCATAAATAACCACTCGTATTTTGATCCAGAAAAAAAACTTAAAAGTGTTTGCTCTGGTAATTCGCGGGTTAATCCATCTTCAAATTCAAAAGGACAAATGCGCCCGAGACCTACTCCTTGGTCTCGGGCGCCTCCGTTAAAAAATGCATTTCTTGGCCGGGATATTTCATACGCCATTGATCATAATAACGAACGCCGTCCTCCACCTTTAAACGGTATGCATTGCGAACGTGTAATACAATAGGATCCAAAAGACCCTGAAATACTTGAGGAGAAGACAACAAACAATCGGAAAGACAATACTCTCCTTCTTCACCCACAATATTTCTATAATCTTGTAGAATAACGTTATTCTTTACGCCCATACCATCGGCACGGATATTAATAAAAGCTCTTGCAATTTCAGAACGTTTACACATCAAACAAAGACGACCTTCAGATGGTAATTTTCCAGAACGTTTGTATTCCTCTTCTTCCGTTGGCAATAGAAATTCGCGCAAGACAAAGGCGTTGTCCTTAATGTGTGGTAACTGAAGACCCTGACATTGGTCGCCCATAATACATGGTCTTTCTTTACCAACAGGTTCGCGCAAATATTGTTCTTCATACGCACGTGTAACAACTTGAATAGATACGCGGACATGTTCCTTATGTTTAATATCTTCTGGCGATAACGTGTCGCATGGTTTTTGCTGAATTAATGCACGGACATATGGAAAATCATATGGGCGTAAATGAGATAAATCATTACGATGCCAGAAATCCTTATTACGCTGGTTAAAAAAACTCGTTTCCGCCACCATAAGTGTTTTAGACTGTTCAGCTTTTTCGGGTGATACTTGAAGAATATCAGGTGTACTTTCTTCAGAAATTTCGGGGGGCGTAGGCAATTCCGAAAAAGTTACAGATGGTCCCACCTTTTGTCGCTTTGAAGCAGGATTTAAATTAAAATCGTTCCAGTGAGATGTCATATTTAAGTTCGAACTTTTTACTTATATAGTCAAATCAAATCCGAATATTCTTAATGGATTCGAAATATCACATATTTAGACATTCTATTCTTAAATGAATGCGGATTATTTTTACATTGTCCGCCAGTTTATGGTGTTGGTTAGTGTCAAGGGTCATAGCTTTTGGACCCAATTCTAAAAGTTTTTGTTGGCACCCCAATATGCACGCAGACACATGGTATAGACTTACGGAATTGCCACTTAAAATAACACCAGCCATATTCACCTACATACCCATTTATATTGCAATCGCCACCATACCCACACTATACATCGATAACGATATTATACATATACTATCCGTTATATTTCTAGTCTCTGAACATACATTTGTTCCTATATTTGTCGCACATATACATTCAGATGTTGTCCTTTGCCTTTGGTCCATTGTTAATATTATTTCCAATATATTTTTAATATACTATATATCCATTATATGGGTAACTATTCCATTGTTGGTAAAAATAACCATCCATACATGGTTTCTTATTATAGAAAGTTATATTATACTATGGAACATCGAAATAAAAAAATATGCGCCAGTATACGAAGAAAGAAAGAGCAGAGCCATCACAGTATAAAAAATAAAGAACCTATAAAAAAAAATAGATATATAAAGAGATTTTTGTTATTCAACTTATGGCAAATACAGCCGCATTACAAAATAATGTCAGACTACGTGTATTTCTAATTTTAGTCATTGCAATTACTATTCGAACCACGAGACATATTTCTATTGACGCAATACACAAAGCTACAGATTTATTAGGACTAAATTATATATTATATGGTGTCATTTTAGTGGCATCGTTATTACCTTTTAAATCCGCATGGGGATTGGCCCTTGTGGCGTCATTGGCCGCCACTTCCATAGGATTCATTGTTATTTCATTAGGGGGGATATCCACATTCACATGTATTAAAGATTTAACTAAAGAAACAGGTAATATTATAGAAATGTTTTTCGGCGCCGTCGAAAACAGCACTGATAATAAGAACAATCAAATAAGCGAGTCATTAAGTTCGGCATGTGTCCAAGGCGCACCGGGTTCAATGTTAACACTAATTTTAATTGGAAGTAACGCCATATTAAATTTGTTCCAATCTTGGACCATTTACTCTATTTTAAAATCACCGACATTTGTATCTTCGGCGGCAAAAAGACTTCGAATATTATTCGCTTGGGCATTACCATTTGCTTGGTTGATCAATGGAGTTTTAATTTATGAATCAAAATGGCAACCACTTGTCGCATTACATATTGCCGTAGATCCTACGATTATTTTATTGGCCACCTCAAAAGAAACTGCTCTTCTATCTATTCTCATTATAGCATTAATAGTATGTGATGTCTTAGTATACTTTTTCTTTTTGAACCCAAATATAGTTAAAATGGCTGTTATTGTTCAGTTAGCTCTATCCGTAGTTGGATTTTTCATGCTTTTTGTTATGAATGAAAAACATTCAGAATCTGGAGGAGGAGGTGCAACAGATACAGAGAACCATGATATGGATTTTGAACAGGATCAAAAACTTAGAAAACGAACATCGACATCAAAACGTAAATCCGTACAGAGTCTTCAGTTTTAACTATAAGACCTAAATACATTGAAGAAAATATGGTTGATGATGGCCCACCTAAATCTACCGCTAAAACAAATTCAATGACTGGTTCATATCCAAAATATGTACAAACACCCATGCCCGGCTATGAACAAGATGACGAATCAGAACCAGATACAGAAATAAGCGAATCGAACATTACCGGGTTTGCAAGTCCTTTTAATATATTATTACTCTCTATTCTTGTAGCGCATATTTGGATTGTATGGACAATGCGAACAGATATGAATATTTTGATGGCATACCAAAAAGAACACGCACAACAATATACTCGTATCGTCTCGCTCATGCAAAATCAAAAACAACTACAATGGCAAATTGTCCCAGCTTAAATCCAATAGTGATAACTTGTTTGGACTATATAGTTTGTCAAACATTGGAGTAAATGGTCCGAACATCTAAGAAACGTAAACGCGACCCAGCCCGACCTAAACGTGCCATGACACCTTTTTTGTATTATGCTTGCGAACAAAGAAATATTCTTAAACAAAATGGCGACAAAATGACTCTCCCCGATCAATCGAGACATATTGCCATTCTTTGGAAAGATGTTTCAGATGAAGATAAAACGAAATATGTGGAACAGTCCGACATAGATAAAGCTAGATACAGAGACGAAATGAGTCGCTATCAACCACCCACAAAGATTAAAAGACCACGTTCTTCCTATGCTTTTTTCATGAAAAATATGCGCCAAGAAATTGCAGAAAAAAATCCAGAAAAAAACCCAAGAGAACTTATGGCCGATATCGCCTCAGCATGGAGAAATATTTCAGACGAGGAAAAAGCCAAGTACAACGAAATGGCCAACGAAGACAAAAAGCGTTACGAAGAAGAAAAAAAAGAAGAAAAAAATTCGGCTGAATAAACTATATACGATTAGTAAAATTATATTAAAACATTATGTTATTTAGAAAATATTTAGCTTTTGTAGAATCTACTTTTCCTTGGTTCTGGGTTTGTGTACTCACATGGTGGACAGATAGACTAATCCTCGAAATTGGTCATAGGAATAAAAACCATACCATATGTACACATTCTGAAATCCAATACGTGCAAATACATCAATATATGACAACCATGGCCACTATACTTCAAATTATTTACTCCATACGCAAAAGAATAACACAATTCAAAAGAGAAGCACAAATTATGGGAATAGATAAAATACCTTCATTCGTACCCATCATTCTTTTCTCTACCATCATATGCATAGCGTGGTGCGTTATCCTAACATGTCTACTAGACCTTTCTCCATGGTTATGCATAGATTATATACTCAATCATAGAGCTACCATCGCATTTTCAGCAATGTGTATACTTATATGTACAATACCATTAGAATCAAAAGTATGGGATAGACAATTGCAAAGAGCTCTACGTATCGGAGGCCATGTCATTGATATCTAAATAATACACTATTTAACTATATTTCAATTATGAAATATGGCAGATTCACAACTTGCAAATTTTAAAAAACAACTTGATTCGGGCATTGCCAACAAAAACAAACTGAGAGACAGATATAAAAAAGAGAGAAATGAAGCCCGTGCAAAATTAAAACAACTTGAAAATCAAAAAAAACAAGACGATGCCGCTGCCGCTGCTGCTGCTACTGCCGCTGCCACATTAAAAGCCGAAAAAGAAGGCCTTGCTAATGAAAAAACACAACTTCAAGGACAACTCGAACAAGAAAAGGCAAAATTAAAACAACTTGAAAATCAAAAAAAACAAGACGATGCCGCTGCCGCTGCTGCTGCTACTGCCGCTGCCACATTAAAAGCCGAAAAAGAAGGCCTCACTAATGAAAAAGAAGGCCTTGCTAATGAAAAAACACAACTTCAAGAACAACTCGAACAAGAAAAATCAAAATTAAAACAACTTGAAAATCAAAAAAAACAAGATGATGCCGCTGCAACTAATACCGCAACAGCTGTTGCAGCAGCTGCCGCCGCTGTACAAGACGAAAAAAATAAACTTTCACTCGAAAAAGAAAGACTTAAAAATGCAGTTGAACAAGAAAAATCCAAATTAAAACAACTTGAAAACCAAAAAAAACAAGATGATGCAAGATGTGAACAAGAAAAATCTGCATACCGCCAATTTGTACAACAAACTATAGATAATCTGGCCGATGATGATGGTAGCGATGACGAAGGCGCTGCGGCGGCAGCACCAGTAGTATCAAATAAATATAGTCGTTTCAATTTAAATTTTTAAACATAAATATTTATTTTTTATTTATCTTTTTCTTTAACTTATTTATCTCTATCTCTACTGCTTTTTTCCAGCCGACTTGTAATTTCGGAGGATTTCCAACATTATATTTGGGAGTCCATCGTCTTTTGCCGCCGATTTTTTTATAACCATTACAACAAAATTTATACAATTTTTTAAATGTTTCATCGGAAGTTTCTTGGTTCTTTTTTATTTGTTCCGCCATCCACTTTCCACACGCTAATAAATGATTATGACAGCACATATCTGCTCCTTTTCCTTTGCCGCATCTATATTCATCTCCTCCACAAGGACCGCCAAAAATTTCATAGCCAGCGCAGTTTTCGTCATAATGTTTCTTTTTCCATGTTTTACCACTTTTTTGGAATTTAGTATATTTTTTGCCTCGAGGACAAATAGCTATACCAATTACATTCTGAATAATTCTTTCTTCTTTTTTTTTGGGTATTGATTGAGCTTCATCGTCGTCATTTGACTCTGGTTGGGAATTTCCACCTTCATCATCTTCAGGGCTAGACTCTGGTTGGGAATTTCCACCTTCATCATCTTCAGGGCTAGACTCTGGTTGGGAATTTCCACCTTCATCATCTTCAGGGCTAGACTCTGGTTGGGAATTTCCACCTTCAACATCTTCAGGGCTAGACTCTGGTTGGGAATTTCCACCTTCATCATCTTCATCTGAATGATTTTTTTGACCACCTTCTGAATTGATTGCATTTGTCGATTCTGGATTAGAATCTATATCATTATCGGAAAGATCAATAGTTGGGTCATTGATTGCATTTGTCGATTCTGGATTAGAATCTATATCATTATCGGAAAGATCAATAGTTGGCCTTGGACTTTTTTTATTTTCGACTACAGTGTGTTTATTTTCCTCTGCTATTTTTTGGCTTGTTTTCATTTGTTGGTGTAATTCTTGAATTTTTTTGGTCAGAGTAACACTATCTTTATTTTCGAGATTGTTTAATTTGAATGTTTCTATAGAAATTTTAATATTTATATTATTGGTATCCAATACAGAATCTATATGTTTTTTTTCTGCTATCAAATCTGTATATATTTTTCCTGCGGATGGAGTGATTGTCATTATTTTTTTTTGTAGAAGATTTGATTTTAATTGATTTCTATATTGTTTGTTTAATTTGTTTGAAAAAACTTTTATATCAGCCTCAGATTGTTTCAATAATAATTCATTTGAAAGGCCAATTTCAAGTAAAAGTTTGTTTAAAGTCATACCTAACAACTCACTTTCACTTTTACCCCTAGAATATAAAAAGTGTCTTAAAAAAGTAGTCAATTTTTGCTGAGTAGACATGTATAATTAAAAAAAATATTTATTTTATACTGTATAATTTAAAAACGTAACTTTAATTTTTTTTTATAATGAGAAGGTGCTGGCATTTTGACTGTTGCAGAAACCGGCAACAGTACATTCTTCAACGCTGAGCGCTTGCTATGACGCGCTGCTTTATTTATCATTTCTTTCTGTTTGCGCATCCTTGAAAGTCTTTTCCCTTTGCGTTTCCATTGTTTAGCTAATTTTTTACCACTTACAATATTTGCAATATTATTTATTCGTTTTGATTTGGGGCTAGTGACAGGCGTTGGTACATTTGACGTGCCGTGATTAGCTGTAGCTGGCAAACTACGCGCCACTTGCTTCAAAAAATCCAGTGTTGACACATTATGATGACGTTCTTCCGTTTTGGCTTCTAAATCTTTTTTTAAATTTTCAATTTCCCTTTCTTCCACCGTTTTTTGTTCTTCGGACGATTTCTGTTCAGCAACAGAGTGTGTTAATTCTAGGGCTCTTTTTTCTTCTTGCAATTTGTGATTTTCTTCTTGTAATTCTTTTAATCGTTTGTTTTGTTTTTCAATGAGTTGTTCTCTTATTTTTTCATCTTCTATAGCCTTGTGCAAACTTTCTATTTTATCTTTCAATGAATCAGATTCAGATATTTCTGCGCGAATACCTAATTTTGTAACATGATCTAATTGTGTTTGAAATTTTTGTGCTAAATCTTGTTGATCTTTTTTATCCTGTTGTTCTAATTTTTTTAAGGTCAATAATTCTTTGTGATGTTGTTCTAAAGAGTTTGCTGATATATTGGCCATATTCCCTCCAAGACCGCGAAGAATATCCATTTCTTTTGTAAACCAACTAAATGTTGCCGATGAAGGTTTCCCACCAATATTTGTGTCCTTTGCCATAAAAGAAACTGATATTTGTGTAGCTGGACATTTCAATAACATAAAATCGCCATTTCCATTTTCTACAGGCCATAAACAAATATTTTTGTCCAATAATTCTTTAGCATTGTCCATACATTCTTTTAAATGTGTTTGATGGCGTTTGAATTCAAAGTAAGGTCTGAATTCTTGAATATCTCTTAAATGTTCGAGTACAAAGTCGCCGACTGCGAAATGTTTTCCTTTAAATTCTGTATCTTTTAAAGCTTGATACTTTAAGTATGTTACTGCGGATCCTTCTTTTTTTCCTACAATGCTTATATCTTTTACAAAAATATTTCCTTCTGCTTTTGTAGACAGCCAATCATTTAAAACGTGTTTTATAATATTTGCCTTTTCAAAAGGGTCTCTTCTATCGACAAGGCCTAAACCATTCCCTATATTCCCTCCAGAATATGAACTTTTTCCAAACAATCCCTCTGACATGATATAACGAACATATATTTCAGCAAGAAGTTCTATATCCGCATAGAAATAAGATAATAGATTGTTTGTATCTTTATCATCGGGGTTCATGTTGTTTTTATATCTATCGCCGAGCAATATATGGAAAATAGGAATCCATAATGAGGCTTGATCCATGAAGAATGGCGTTTGATTCAATGATAGACCTTCTATATTGAGTGCACCTATATTATTATTTTGGAGTTTATTTGTGATTTGCCACATAAAAGCATTGAAACAGGCTTGGGGTGTTTTTTCTCCAAGAATAATTTTTGTAGGAAATCTTCGAGGTAATCCGATATTTGCTTCAAAAAATTCATGGTTCATTTCTTTGACATAACCTGCAACCATAACCATCAACATACCCTTGTGATTGGTTAAAAATTCTGTTAATTCATCTGCAAATTCTTTTCCAGATGCATCGCCTTTAGGTGTAAGAGAATAAGCTTCGTCGATGAAAATCATCTTACCGAGCGAAGAATTTAGAAAAGATCTAGTATTTGTGGCCGTTTCTCCTCTTACATCTGAGATCAAGTCAGATGGTTTGGGTTCAATGACATCGTTTTCGGTAAGCCAACCAACAGCATAGGCAAACTTGCCTATTTTTTTGGCAAGGGTAGATTTGCCAGTTCCAGGCGGTCCCATCAATGCAATATTCATAGCCATTGTATTGAACATGGTAAAGGGTGCTAGTGCAAAAGATGTGGCCATTCTGTAAAATTTATAACGAACTTCTGGGGGAACACCAGCATCTACCATATGCTTTGCACCCATAGCCAATTCATATTTTGTATTTTCGACTTGTTGCGCAGAAAAATTCAATTTTTTGCCCAAAACTAATTTCTGATAATTTTTAGATACATTTTTAAATTTTACATCTCCATTTGATTCCTCGTATCTTTCCTTTTCTGTAGAAAAAGATATCGTGATTTCTCTTGACGTATCCCCAGAATTCTCTCTAGTTACATATTTCCACAAGACATATGGAGATTTATAACCACTTTCCACAACCTCTTCGAAATGTGACTCAATATCATTCATAACACGTTCAAGCATGGTTTTTTTCGAAATTAAAACCTTAATGATGGGCGAAACTTCCTCGTCTAATATTAAGCCGGCATTTTTATAAGTGATACGGCGCGCATTTAACTGAGCTTCTTCACTACTCAAATCCTTTTCCGTTTTTTTAAGTGTATCTCTATATTTATTTGATAAATAGGACATGTATACACATTTTGCACATAAAAATGCACGTATAGCCGTAGTAGGCGTACTTCCCGTCTTTAAAGGAATAAATCCATTGGCCACTAATTGTATAAATGCGTTATCATCGACGATAGCGTGTGTACTATGGCCAATTTTAATGACATTACCTTGTGAAAGTTTACGGATTAATGGTCTCAATGGAGAGAATATACTTATGATGCCCCTTTTTTTTTCATCATTAGTAGTGTATGGTACCTCTGCATGAATTGAATTTAAAAATGTATCGTCAACTTTCCCATCAATTAAATCTAAAAATTTAGAAGTATCGATGTCTTTCAATTTGTTCCAAATTGTTGAATGCATGTGTGTGCGGTCAATGGGACCACCATTGGGCCCATCTTTAAAAAAATTTATAAAAAAATCCGCAATTTGTTTTTGTGTATCGTCCAATGGACCAAAAACGACAATATCTATGGGATTGGTTACGGGATTAGAATAATTTATGATCGGTGGGTTTTTCTCACGCACTTCTTTCCAAACACGCAAACATGTAGAAATGATTTTTTTAACAGAATCTTCCGTGGCTACATCGCCATGATAAGCCGCGGAATTTTTATTCATAGCATCGATTAATGTTGACATCAACTATATTTATTTGAGGACATATAAATAGGGGAAAAAAATAGTTATATGTCAGATATAAGTCGTGCATCTAAACACATATTAGATTCATTACATCACAATACAAAGACTTCCGAATCAAAACATAGAGATTTATTAAGCGAAAAATCGCTTAATATTATTACATCTCTTGGTCATTCAAAAATTAAACAAGACCAACCTCTACAAAATCAACATTTAACAAAACAAACCTTGAATGTTTTAGGTCATTTGTCAAAACCATCAGAAAAAACAACATCCACAAAAGACAAAGAATATTTGTCTGCGGAAACGTTGATAACATTAGATGGATTGAAAAATCCGGAAAAGAGTACATCGGATAAACACAAAACTCAAATTCTGAATGAAGCGACCATTCACTCTTTACAAGAATTACACAAAACAGCTGTAAATAAAAATATTGCAGTTGTATTGGATTACATAAAATATATAAAACATTCACCGGAAAAACAATTTGAACATTATAATATAACATGGTCTGACATTAACCGTCATTTTAAGACCATTTATCTTCCTCAAACTCCTACAGAAGATGATAAAAATAATTTTTTATCAGAATGGAAAAAAGTTGCGAAAAATGTCTTATTGTATCCAACAGAAACAATAATAAAACTATTGACCTATGATGAAGAAAATATTCTGCCAAATAAACTTTTGAAACGAATTTTAGAGTCTAAGAGGACCGTGAATATAAAATTGTGCAAAGTACTTATTCCAAAAGTTTTTAAAAATAATCGCGAAATATTACACTATAGGATTATTCAAACATTTCATAGGCCATTTTTGGCAGATATTCTATATTTATTTCAAGATTATTTTGAATATTTGACCGAAGAAGAATTAACGACAATCGCGACCGAACTTCGAAAAAAATTAAAGAAAGAATATAAAGTTAATGGTGTTATGTTCGAACAATACTTGCACGTGATACGTATTATTCCATTTCAAGCAAAACAACTTGAAATTTTAGATGGAAATACAGATAGTTCTTTCGAAAAGACCAATGCATTTGAACAAAAATTAGAAGAGGCGAAGAAAAAAAGAAATTTATCTGGAACGGGTGCCGCTCTCGGGGCTGCTATCGGAGCTGCTCTTGGCGCTGCTGTTGGAGTTACAGTATTACCTCTCACAGCTTTAGTAGCCGGAGGAGCATTAGTAGGTTCGGCACTTGGTTTATGGGGATCTGACGATAAAGATATAAAATCTATGGAACAATACAGACAACATAAGATGTTCTGTGAATTGGTTTATAGATTATACGATACAAAATCGTTTGTATTTACAAAAGAAATAACCGACTATAAAAAATTCTTAGTGGATCCAATTGAACTTCAAACATTCATTAAACATGACATTGAACGACTGAATGAATTAACCTTACAAGTGAAAAAATTATACAATTGGTATTATGCGGCAGCACATCGACAAACAGAGGCCGGTGAAAAAGCAAAAGAAGCAAACAAACTTTACGATGATCTTTTGCATTTACAAAAAGATTTCTTCGTAAATAAAATTAAAATAGAAGCCATTGCACCATATTATACGATTCCATACAAACTGGTTACAATGGAACATCATATAGGCAAATTGAGTAAGATGATGGTTCAAACGATAAGTTATAGAGATGTACTCACATTGAATGACACAAGAAAGAATGCTTTAAAGGTTGAAATCACAAAAATGCCAGCTCCAGCAAAGCCTATATCGCCTAGACAAGTAGCTTCTGGCGGAGGAGAATCAAAAACAGCGTCACCAACTAGCCCTCAACCTTCAAAATTTAAAGGAAAAATTCCAACCGCAAAAAGTTCAATGTCAGATTTAAGAGAATTCATTAAAGCCAACAATTTAGGAATTAAAACGGCTGGGACCGACCGCACCAAAGAAAATATATTAAAAGATATTTTGGAAAAAATAAATAATTAATGTTTTGTTATTCTCCATAAATCTAATAAATGTGTAGCTTCATCAATGATATGTTTTAGTGTATCGGGGGTTGGCCAACTATAATAATGTTTAAACATATATTGGTCTACGGAAGGTGTTTTGTCTAATGTATCCAATAGTGTTTGATGTTCAGCATATTGTTGTAACAATTGATTGGCTTCAGTTTTGGCATGTATTGTTTCAATTTTAAGAATTTTTTTGAGTGTCGTTTTTATCACGGATTCGTTCGTTAACATTTTAAAATGACTTCTTTTAAAATCTTGAATGAAAGTACTTGGTTTGAATAGTTCATGGCATGGTAATCCGACAGATCCTAAAAAGATGAGCGCCACACCCGACTGCACATTGGGAAACATTTCTCGGAGTTTTTTCCTTAGATTTTGGATGTGCCATGCTCTTGCAGAGCCATCTGTCCAAGACCATGTAGTAATCGTATCTTCTGGAGCAGAATCCAATGATAAAATAAAATCAACCACGCTATTATTAATAATATGAACGTGAGAATCTGAATCTCGTAATGTTTTGAAATTTTCAGGTTGTGATGTTCCTATGACTTTGGATGAAAATATTCGAACCCAATCCATAGGGACATCGACTTGAAGACATTTCATCAAAGTTATAAGGCGACGCATACTTTTTTGACTCATTTTTGTGGCAGATATAAGTTGTGCTTGTGGCTCTTCCTCCAATGTAGAAGTTTTCTTCGGTGGTCTTCTTGGAGTTCCTATAGAAGCACTTGCCATTTTAGATTCAATATGTTCCATAGACCGCTCCTGCGTTATTTTGGATAATAATTGTACAACCTTTTCATCTTTTATTTTTTCTAACGTTGATTTAGACGGATTCCAATTAGGATCTTGTTTATATCTGCAGTAAATCTGATACGCATCCATGATTGAAATGTTCCGATCATATATATATAGTCATTATTATAATCAATAAAAAAATGGCCAGTAAGAAACGTTCTCATGATTTGAATAAACAGGTGAATAATGAAGAACGCAAGCGTCAAAAGGTACATCAGCGCGGTAAGCGCAAAATATCTATTCTTTTTGATGGTAGAGGCATACAGAATTCTATTGTTCGACATATTGGCCGTGAAGATACTGTGTACATGGTTGGTTGTGTGGCATGGTTATCGAATAAACGAATTTTAAAGAATATGGCTGAGAAATTAAGTGGTGTGTCGATAATATGTACAAAGGATCGTTTGACCACACGCCGTAAGAACCAACAAGCATATTCGAAATTATCTGGTTGTTTTCAAGGAGGCGTTATTAGAACAATGGGGGAAGGTAGGGGGCGTTTCAAGAGTTTAATGCACCATAAATTTTTAATTGGTCTTTCTGCTGCTCGTGAACCTATTTGGGTCATGAACGGTTCTTTTAATGTCACCGAATCTGCTGTGACGAATCTTGAGAATATTATGATTTTTGATGATCCAGAGATCGCTTCGACCTTTTTTGATGAATTTAAACGTTTGCACCGTATTTCTAAACCCTTGAAGATACGGGCTTAATCTTCTGATCTCAATTCATCGTCATTGGTGTCCAGTTCTTCTATTTTTTTACTAATATGGTCGAACACTTGTTTGGCTTTTTGGCCTAATAAAAGACATTCGTCGTATGTAGGAGGTTTCCAAGGGGTTTCGATATCTGGATTGATTGCTCTCGCTGCAATCCACCCAGTAAGTGTACCTGATAAAAATTTAAACATTTAAACAAATATATATAAAGAAATAGTGTAAAAAACTAATACTATACAATTTCAACTTGTTCTATTTTATTTTTCTGTTTTGTAGATGAAAATATATGTACTACAGTGACTGCAGAAACAGCAAGGCCTGCAAATACCCATCCCAAAGCATTATCATATTGAGCATACCAATAAGGAAATGCTCCTGATATCGAACGCCCACCAGAACCCACATATATAGCTAGAAATATGTTATATACGACTGTCCAAACAATCGGCTTCCACAATTCGGTCATGTGTATTTTATATGGTTGTAAAACCAGGGCAAAGGCATTCAGCCCGTGTGTAACTACAGTAAATACAATGTTTGTTATGGCGCGGCTTTTTGTAGACGGGGCTATAATAACCCAAAACCCCACACATACAACAATTGCGGGAGAATATACCATTGGGTATATTTTTTTGGCGATATGTTCTTTTTTAAACACAAGTAAGGCGAAAAAAACGGTTTCTAATATGAATGTCCATATGGTATAGTATATAAATATATATTGTTGTTCTCTTACATATACAAATATCAGTACTATAGAAAACAATACAAACCAAAGTTGATTAATAAACGACACATTCATACATGTTTTTAAAATTCATTTAAATAGTTTAAAGTGTACAATATGTCCATCGAGTATCTTCGACAAAAGCTCTTAAGGATGTGAATGCACCATTCGTTAATTTTTCTACTAAAGTTGGCAATTCCTTATCGACAAAATGTTGAAATTTTTCGGGGGGTACTCTTGGAGTATCTGGTAAAAAAATATTTCTACATTCGGGCTCTTGTTGTAACACAAAAAACACTAATGCATGCTTACCGACACGATCGTCGGATTGACAAACCTTTTGAAGCATTTGTTTTAAACGTATACTTCCACCATCGTACTTTTGTAAAACATACGTGACCACACGATCACATATATCATCCAATGTTTTGGCTTCGTTATTATTAATAATGTGATATAACAGGTCTTTTTTCTCTCGGTCTTTTTCGATAGATACCATCGTTTTATAATCCGTAGACATGGTTATTTCTAATCTTTTAAACATGCATTATGTTGGATCCTGAACTTTTTTTGTGGATTTATTATAACGAGTATATGTATCCTATGTATAAATTTCGATGCAACGGTTTGACGTTTTTTTAAAGGTATGTGATTTTTTTATAAAATGTGAATTAGATCCGAAATATATTAATAGGATAGACGACCAATTAGAAAAATCCCATTCAAAAAAAGATGTCTTTTTACTTGTAAAACATATAAAGTCTTTTCATAATATGAGGAAAACATTATGTCAGAAAATATTAAAACGCTTGCCAACTAATAATATTGTTTCAGAACTATCTTCGGCAAGGGGTATAACACAATATAACAGCTGTCCAAATGGTTCGAAATGTGCAATTTCAGGCGTTTTATTAAAGCCTGACACCGGTATTCTTATAATATTAGACGAGACTACGTTAATTACATTTCATATTCGATATAAAATTGTTTTGTATCATTTTTGGACATTAGTTCATTTTCCCAATGAAATTGGTCTCGGTGCAAAACAATGGTTAAAGAACCAACCATTTTGGAACACTGGGAAAATAAAATCCATAGATAATTGTACTCAAAAAATTATACATTACAATGACCAACAATTTCCAAAATCAATGTACGTCAAACTTAAAGCCATAAGCGAATATATTGATACAAAATTACCAAATATACCCATGAATAAACATTAAATATATTCGATATCCCTATCTTCTCTAGTACATATAACACGATTCGAGGTATTTTTGAATAAATTATCGACGTACTTTCGCACAGCCTCGCGTTTATTTATTTCCTCTTCGGGTGGCATGATATGAATAATTGCATCACAATTTTCAAATTTTTTTGTAAATAGTATACAACGTCCAATAATACCACCAAAATTTTTCTCTTTCACACCACCCAAAACACGATCGTTATGACTAAAAACGTCAAATGATTTACGTAGAGCTGCTCCCGCTTTCCTTAGTCTGTCAAATGGCATAGAAATATCATCACCACGAAACAAACCAATATTTACGAATGATTGATTAAACATAACCACAGAAATATATTTTGGCTTGGATTCATTCTTTAAAATAATCTGAACGCGTTTGACATTTTCAAGACAACACAGAGGATCCACACCCTTCTTATACCGTGGGTTTTGGATTTTAATGCGCTTGGGACCCTTTTGATGTCGTTTTAGTAATTTTTTCCAGGCTTCAGACTTTTTTCCACGTTTCCGTCGGGTTCCCTTAGGCATCTTTTATTTTATTCTTATATTGTAAATAATTAGAATATATTTTTAACTTATTCTAAAATATTTTAGAATATATCTAAACAAAAATGAGTTATATAAATATGCTTTAAATTATACAAGTATGTATAAAACACATGTGCTTATTCCAAATGAAAAAAGAAAATTTATATATTCTGAAGCGCCAGAAAAACAACCACCGATAATGCCATTAAAACAAGCAGTTAACATTACTGGAAAAAAAGAAAAGGATACAAAGAAATCCAAATGTTTTGGTCTTTTCTCAAATAACAAAAAGACATGTAGTCCATGGCTATGGCTATTGATTATACCCATAGTGTTTGTATTGGTCTTAGTTGTTGCTGGACCGTGGTATCATGGATGTCAAAACAAAGATAATTGTGTAACATACAGACACTACGGAATATACTGTGACAGATATTGTGTCTATGGTCACTATGGACCAGGAGCATCGTCAGCAGGCGTACTCATTTTATTTTCCTTCTTCTTAATTATATTTTGCTTCTTTGGTTCATTCGGAAACGATTGCTATAGCGACCCTTATTCTTCTTATTACGGTTACCCATACTACGATCGTTACTACTATAAAAGACCATATTACACAAATAACATAGTTAATACACACAACCCTTAAATCTAACTAAGATATTGATTTTTTTTTAGAAATGGCTCCAAAGATGTATTCGAAGACCCGTGAGAAGCACGTTCATCAAGTATCTTCTTCACTGCTGTTGGTCCAGAAAATTCCAACTCGTGCCAACGCCGTTTACCAGGTTTTCCTATAACTCTACTAATGACAGAATAATCATCAAACAACCAATAAGGCGTAGCTCCACATGTATGATATTGTAATCGACACGATAACTCATTAGGATGTATTTCCATTCCATTGAACTGGCGCATAGCATACGGATGACAATATTGAAGCACAGAAAACTTTGGAAGATCCCAACCAGCTATAGCCTCCAATGCTACGCGGCGATTATTACGACAATAAGGATGCAATTTACCATACAAAACCGGGTGCAATGCCATCACACACAAACAAAAGACCTCATCCTGTAACAAATCGTTTGTTTTTGGAATATTTTTCCAAGTAGACCAGGCCTCCTTGCGGGGAATACCTGCCAAAAGACGTAAAATGTAAAAAGAAGCCATTTTCTCGTACATTTTTACATATTCTGGGTCTAATTCCAATCTTGTTGCAGCTTCCTCAACCATCTTTCTACAAAATGGACGTGTCAATCGACCTGAACAATAACCATAAATATTTTCAGGAGTTTCCATAGGTTTAAAACCATTTTCCTGACACCAATCTTCATATGTAAACGGTATTTTTGATTCGGAAACAGCACAGTGGGCCGTTTTATGCATTTTTCCGTGGCTATCCGTGTACATTTCCTCTACAATGTCATGAGGCCACGATATACTCTGAAAACGTTGCATAATATAATATAAAATAGGCCTAAATAGATCATTCTTAAAAAATTTCAAGAAGTTGTTAAAAAATTTGTAGATTCTTAAAAAATTTCAAGAGATTCTTAAAAAATTTCAAGAAGTTGTTAAAAAATTTGTAGATTCTTAAAAAATTTCAAGAGATTCTTAAAAAATTTCAAGAAGTTGTTAAAAAATTTCAAGAGATTCTTAAAAAATTTCAAGAAGTTGTTAAAAAATTTCAAGAGATTCTTAAAAAATTTCAAGAAGTTGTTAAAAAATTTCAAGAGATTCTTAAAAAATTTGTAGATTCTTAAAAAATTTCAAGAGATTCTTAAAAAATTTCAAGAAGTTGTTAAAAAATTTCAAGAGATTCTTAAAAAATTTGTAGATTCTTAAAAAATTTCGAGACTTTCTTAAAAAATTTCAAGAACTTCTACAAAAATTTCAAGACTATTTCTTAAAAAATTTCAAGACTATTTCTTAAAAAATTTCAAAAAAATTTCAAGAAGTTGTTAAAAAATTTCAATTTTGGATAAATTGTACTCAAAGAACAACCCACCCTAAAATGAAGAATTTACTAAGTTAATAGAACACATAACCGCTATGATAAACAGTGAATAAAAAAATAATTTAATGTTCTACATTTACTATAATTTCTCTGCCGTTTAATGTATATAGTTTTGCTCCTACGGGTAAGTTTGATATGCCGATGGCTTCGGGAGGTCGTCTTCGTCTGGGTAACATATATGAAATACAGCCGCAAAAAAGCATGGCGAAAATGATAATGAGGATAAGTGTACATTCTTTGTCTATAGGTGTATATAGTTTAACTGAAGATGGGTTCCCTTCGACATTGGACCTTAACGCATAAATGGTCATTCTTTGTGATAGATCTATAATTTTTATTAGGTTAAATAATATTATTTGAAGATGTGATTTTACTCATTTAAGTATAAATTATAATCTATTTTTTAGTATCGAATGTTATGGAAGATTGGTGGGTGGGTATTACTGCTCGTACATTTTTTCTTTCCAAATCCATATAGAGAACAATTGTTGGCGATTCAAACGATATTGATTACTTTTTGTGATCGGCTAATGCCATTCCATATAGCAACGTATATAGTTTTACTGTTATATTTATTGAATTTGAATGAATCTTCTGTGGATATAGTAGTTGAGTTGATGCATCATGTGGTTGTGTTTGTGGCTGTTATTTCTGAGTTTTATTTCCGTGAGTGGCGTTATACATGTTGGGTATTATTGTTATGGTCGTTGCGTTGGATGAACGTTTCAAATATTTATGTGGATCACCCTTTCCGTGCATTTTTCCGTTGTATGGTGTTTGGTCTTGTGGTGATTCGTGATTTTGATGTGCAGCGTTCGTTGCGTTGGTGTTGGATATTTTTGGTGCACGAATTTTTTTGTATTTTTGTGCCGATCCAGATGTTGTACGAAGTATATGTTGGGCATATTGGTTCATCTCCGAGAGGTCCTGAATTAGTATAAAAGTTGACTGTTTTGTGATAAATGGAATTTCATGTGTGTATTTTGTCTACGATGACACCTGAAATGACAGCTGCTAATTTCAAATTATATGACATTGTGTATGATTATAAGCCTGGTTGTATCCAAAAAATCCGTTGGCCTCGAACATCGGAAATTTCTATAACATTGTGGTTGGTGCATCAACATCCCGTGTCTGACGAATTATTAAATTTTTTGTTGCCTTATGTAGATGTATCTATCGTTTGGTACCACGACCACCAAGCATTATCTTGTTTAAAGGTTAAAAATGGTGTAAAATTAATATCTCAGACATCGACCATTTGGTTGGCATCGACTCAAGTTCCCAAATTACGTGCTATTCATCGTTCAAGGGTAGAGAAATGTTACGATAGTAATGGGTTTTTACGCCCTCACTGTATAGATTTTACACTAGAAAAGAATATAGAAGAAATATTAAGATCGGAGTTAAAAGTTCAAAAAAAATTATACCGCTTCTAAGACTCCAAACCATGTGAGTATGTTTGGAATTCTGTACCAGACGAGGGCTACAATAATGGTGACGAATATGGATCCAAAACTTTGTGTGCATCCCATGACGCCACATGCGTGATGATGGTTAACTTGGCGCCCAAGACCTGTATCAATTTTGTCGCAGAAAGATTCCCATGCAAAGAAAGAAGCAACAAACAATGAAAAGCCGACAATACACCACGTGACCGAAAGACCGAGTGTAAGTTTGACAGCCCTGTTTGCTTTTAACAAGACCCCGGCAAATGAATCTGCCGCCGCTTCTTCACTATTGGCCAATTCTCTTTCTTGTTCAATAATGGCAACGCAAGTATGTACGCAAAATAGGATCGTTTGAACACTCAAAAAGAATGCAGTGAGTTTTCCAAACCATCCTAGAGCTCCCTGAGCACTGAATACTGCACATTCGGCAGGGTCTGTATCAGAACGTTCACAATCAGGGGCTACAAGCCAACCGTAGTTCCATGCTGCGATTTGATTATCTCCTGCCGTATCTGAATTTGATTTACATACGTCTTTTGCTCCTACAGCAAGTCCGTCTTGACCTCCAACAATATTGGAGCATCCCGGAGTGTTGGCTACGACATATCCGTCTAGAATGGCAACGATATCTCCTTCTCTATCGACATCATAATGGTCGAGATTAGAATCTTCTGATTGATATTTGGCAAATCTAATATTAGATCCTGGGAAATTCGCCTGATCCATGGATGCCCCTAGTAGAGCAACGGTTATAATGGCAAGGATGCCAACGATAACACCGAAAGCGCCTCTGGCAATGTTTGTTTTTTTTGCACAATTAGTACAACAATAGCAACATGTGGTAGATGTAGACATATTATATAGATTAAAAAAAAAAACTCTCTTTATATACTCCTCATGTTTGAACCTCTGCGAAGTACAACCAAAAGGGTGGTATTGCGTTGTTTAATATTATCTGTCCCCGTTTGTGTTAATGTGTTCAAAACGTTTTTTTCTACGAACCACCCGGTGTGTAGAGCGATTTCAACGACCCTACACACTATATTTAATACTGTTCCACACCCCCTAATGGTGACTACTTCTACAGTAGGGGGTGTCATCGATTGTATAATATTTTCGACTGTTTGGTCTCTACGCACGGTAAATTCCAAAGCGATTACGGCAGCCGAAATACAAACGCTTAATACAGCTCTACCTGTTTCAGAAGGTGCAATATCTATAATGACGTCATGTCTGCGACGGCGAAATACATCACATGCAAATAATAAAGGAGCTTTGTTTTCGTCCTGTATTTTATACACGAAAGAATGACCTTGTGAAAGGATATTTTCTATGTGAGAAACCCACTCCTTTTTTTGCATGTTGTGTAAATGAAATATGTATAAATACTATGAATCTTTAAATACACGTTGGATTGCATCTCCTGATGGATCCAAACACTTTTTAAAATTTTCATGCCAACGTGTTGCCACCTCTGAAGAACATGCAATAGAAGGCTGATAAATAACAGTTCCGGAAGAACCATCTATATCACCGAATAATTCTTCAAATATTTCCCTATACATGTAAGCTTCTTTTGTATCGGGCGTTTGATAAGGCCATTTATCCACAGCAGAATCTAGTTGTGAGGCTGAAACATTTTTCCCAGCATACTCAATTAAACTATCAACCCATAAAGATCCCACAGCATCCGAGAATTGTGCTTTTGTTCTGTCCACAATATAATCTGGGAGTGTGTCCCTAAACACATCTCTCAAAACCCATTTCTCAGGTTTTGGGCCGGAAGGGTGCGTACCGGAGAGTTTTTCCGTTGGGTCCATCTCATTCATAGCAAAATTTACAATGTCGTTGTCTAAAAATGGTACCCTTGTTTCTATACCCCAATCACCCATAGATTTATTGGCTCTTAGACAGTCATAAGCATATAACTGAGAAATTTTACGAGTACATTCCGCTGCCATTTCTTCAGGACTAGGACAATACAAATTATAAAGATATCCCGCGAAAAGTTCATCAGAACCCTCGCCAGATAACACCATTTTAATTCCACGTTTAGAAATAACCTGGCCCAATAACCACATTGGTGTAGAAGCGCGTATTGTAGTTACATCATACGTTTCGACTGCTTTAATAACATCTTTAATTGCCGAAAGGCCCTGTTCAACGGTGTATTCGACAGCAGTATGGTGTGTACCTAAATGTTCTGCCAATTTTTTGGCTTTCACCATATCCGGTGAATTTTTAAGACCGATGCAAAAAGAATGGACTTTTGGATAATCAGGCCTATGGGCCGAAGCAGTCGCGACTGCAATGGCTGCGACAATAGAAGAATCCAAACCTCCAGACAGCAAAACGCCCCAAGGAACATCTCCCATCAAACGTTTAGTGACTGCCTTATACATTAAAAATTTTAAAGATTTTTCGGATGGACCTATGAATGCATATGGGTCCATATAAGATTTCCATACGGGTGTTTCTCCAAGTATAAATGTTGTAACAGAACCTATAGGCACACACTTAGGACGATCGTCCTGACATATTAAAAGTGAGGAAACAATTGTATCAGAATAATACATAGGTGTAATACCTATGCGATCTCTCCCCATAATAACTCTTTTTGTTTCTGGATGATACAAAATGAAAGAGAACATGCCATCCATATTAACAATCGAATCTATGCCGTGTTCCACTATAGACTTAATAAGATGATGACAATCTGTTTCACTGTTAATGGGACTCGCATTATAAATTTCACCGTTAAGGGAACCTACCCATCCTTTGTAGTAGATAGGCTGTTGGCCTGCTTCAGGATGAACAATAGAAAGTCGTGTATGACCAATAAATATATCTTCGTTTTCAAAATGGCCTATTTCATCAGGGCCTCGCCGCACAAGTGCCTTGAGTTTTTTCTTTAACTTTTTTCGTTTATCACTTTCATTTAGTAAAATAGCTAAAATACCACACATATATATAATAAAAAAAGATTTGTTTATATATTCCTAACTGTCCCACTTTTTTGTGGATCTTTTTTAGATATTTTTATGACGTTTATCCGTATCTGTTTCGATCTCCTCTCGTTTACGTTTTGTAGAATTTTCTACTGATTCTTCTTCTTCTTCTTCATCTTCCAATGTCATTTCTTTTTGAGTCTTATTCCATTCATTGATAATCGTATCTGGATAGCGAATCAATGGTCGAATATAATCTTCGTTTTCAACAACCCGTTCCATTGTTTCTATGGGTGTATAACATGGTTTACCAGTAATACTACACCATTTATCGGATACCTCACGGTCAATGTCTTCATCAATACTGTAACCACCTCTAGTACGCGTTGATGCAGCGGAAGCTGGAGTATTTGTAATCCAACGTGATGTTTTCGAATTTGCCAGTACATTTCTATATTCCAATGGTTTGCCACTGGCTTTTCGTTCGATGACTCTGAATACATGAAACCATTTGGCGCTAACGGGACAGGCCGTAAATATTCTTTTTGTGTCTGAATGTTGATGCGTTTCGGAGGACAATATTTTGAAAACGCTATCAGATGAATCTTCCTTATGGGCCAATATGTGCGAAACATGGATAAATACACCTTCATGGGTGACAACCGCGGAAGATTGAGTGGATCTTGATTTTTTTTTGGGCACTGGCCATTTTTCTGTACTTGCAGTAGTACCTTCTACAACATTTGGTTTTTCATAACGATTTACTTTGATCGAATGTTTGGCCATATTCAGGATGAAATTCTCAATATTATTGGTAGATGTTCGTCCTTTTTCGAGTGGAATTCTCGAATTAATCTTCTTGCTCAATTGACGAAGTTTTGGCAATTTGATATAGTCATGACAGACAACATCGGCTTTCTCTGGAGAATTGAATTGGGGATTGCGCTTTTCCATATTATAGATTGTATTCAAAATTTTATGCTCTACCGGCGAACGAAATTGATCTGACAATAGAGATAGAACAAAAATGACATGCTCTTCAGTCACTTTAAGTTCTGGTTCTATGTGAGGCAACGCTTCTTCTGTGAAAACTTTACCGTAGAAGGCTCCTCCTGGTAAATTGCACACCGTTTCAATAGCAGTTACAATAGCCATGCACCTTGAAAATATTTTGACACGTTCCCAATCCCTTGGTCCAGGCGTAATAATAGAATTTTTAGTAAGTTTGGTTTTCAATCTGGGTAGCAATATATTGCATGCTCTCATATCTACGTCCTTAATACATTTGCACCAGATAGCCTTTTCAACAATCATGACGCGATATTGTTCTTCTTTTGCTTCAAGGAAATATCGATTACGAATGGTAAGGTCTTCAGAAGACATCATTCGTTCCCCATTCATACAATCGTCAATGTCGCGACCTTTGCGCTGTTGCTGTTCAAAATTGCCCCAAAAGAAGCGTGTTTTTAGAGCTTCTTCTACTTCAGACGGTGGATCATTTGTAGCGCCCATCCAAACACCAACACATTCGGATTTTGTAAGACGTGCCGAACGCCTTCCGGTGCCTTCATCCTGACACCAGACCTTGGCCGTTACTCGCTGTGATGTCAATTTCTCTTTAAACATGGCTTCTTGCGAGGAGTCTGCATTTGGATTCTTTGCGGTACGAAACATTCCGGGTGGTGCCTCGTGACAAACCGTTGTGATATCGTTCCGGTTACCATCCACTGCATCTGCTTTGCCTGTTTGATAAGTTAATACTTCGACAGTCCCCGGAATAGACATCCATTCCATAAGTTTAAACAAGAATGATTTGGAAGTAGCACCGTCTCCTGCTTGGAAACAATTGAAATGAAGTCCAAAATCTCTTCTGAACGCATCGTATCTAGCATGGTGAATGAGAAACATCATTCGATGGGCTGTCGAAATAAGATGATACTGTTCATACGATTCCATAAGTGTAATAGTGCGATTCGCGAATACAGAAAGAGTTGGGTCCGTAATGCGATGTTTAATGATAGGTTTTTGGTCCAAATGTTCGCGCCATGTAATCATTTTCGAAACGACTTCTGAAATGCAGGCATCCGGGTCCAAACATTGGTGTTTCATAGCAGTAAGGCACCAATCTTGATGTCTACGGTATGCTTCTGGAAATTCATCTGTATTTTCTGTTTCAAGTACATTTTCATTATACCGAGCTTTGCTCTGTGCAGAAAGAGATGCAAACGCAGAACGATCTGTTAGGCCATTCAAACGATCTCTTTCTATATCAGCGGGAGTGCGAATATCATATTCGGTTTCACAATTTTTATCATAATCATCTTCATGAAGTTTTTGAGGAATTTCTTTTTCAATTTCCATCCAATGTTGATGATCTGGCAAATATTTACTGCAAAATACTTTGGGATGAACCTGCGAGGGTGTCAATAAAATCACATGCTTGGGAGATGGGAATTGAAGTGTTTGAACTCCAATGTGTGAACCAGTCGTATAATGTGCTTTTTCGCGAAACATAGGCTCAGCTTCCTGTGGAAGCCTTTCCATGGCTCTTTTAATGTTAAAAACATTGCTTGGGTTGGCGCTATTGTCCGGTTTATCTAATTTATTACGAGGATTAAGATAAGAGTCCATATTGGCGGTGTATATTTGTTGTTTTGCGTATCGATCACATACGGTACGAATATACATTTCGATACCCGAGCATCGCATCCATTTTTGATATGGAAAAAGACCCGATAGAGGATCTACTTTACGACAATTCATTTTTCGATCTACAGAATCGCTGTGCATAGAGGACAGACGGGACAGAATAATGGACAACGATGATCCAAATTTTATATTTTCGTGAAACGAAACAGCGTGAATACGATAACCAGTGGCTTTTGTAACACCATCTTTGTGTGTAACAGAGGGAATCCACTCTAGCCACATTTTAACATAGGGATAGGAACCTTCTGGTATTTTGTCTTGATCCAAATTGGCAGTCTCGTACAACATTTGAAGGAAAAGCTGTAAAGCGATTTCGTCGAAGCGTGCCGACTCGTCAGAGACCCTGACGTCCGAAAAGGTGGACGCAGCTTGTCTAAACATACTTCTGGGAATGTCAAATACTACATAATCCTTTATTCCTCCAATAGGCGATATGGTATCTTTAACGGTATGAACGTTTTTTCCCCAAAGTGCAAGTGGTTCCATATGTCGAACGGCCATCTTGCTTTATACAATATTTTTACATGACCAAAAAAAAAATTCTTATGCTATACAAATGTGACGAATCCAAAATTTTTAGATATATGTTATTTACTATAAGTTAGACTTTTTTCTAAAAAAACAACATGGACTTTACTCTACCGGCTTTAACCCAAGAAAGTTTCAGTCGATGGTACAATAAACAAGTGCTCAGAACCGATGACATAGATGAACGCATTGTTTATCCAGGAATTAAATTAAATTGTTCCACAAAGTCCAGAGATTTACGGTCAAATATATCGCCAAGACATGTTTTTGTAACACAAGAAGTAGGGAAAAACATATTTTATCATAAAGTACTCGGTTCAAACAATGTTTTTGTATCTTTACCTAAAAGATTATACTCACATTGTTTTAGGAATATCAATATACATTCTATACCTACAGATAATAGAATTGTAGTAAGGCTTACAGAAAATACATCAGTGACATTGCCATACATACCTGATGATTTTGTAGACCAAAAACGGTCTAAAAGGTCTGGTTCTTCGCGTTCAAGGTCTAACAGAGAAGTTAAACGACCAAAAAGAGAACAAAAAAAAGATTCAGATCTTCAATATACAGGTTGGGTAACCAAGGTATTATCACCCGCTACAGAACCAGCGGCCAATAATTCTATAGATTCTTTTCAATTATTAAATTATATCCGCAAAGAACTCGAAGAAAACGATAAAAAAATGGATTCTTCAATTCCTAATCCATTTCGAGGATTGGCGTCTATAGAAGAAATTAAGGAACAGAAAATGGAAGTATTGACCGCTATTATACAATTTGTTCACCATTATGTAAAACATATTTAGCTTATTTGACACGTGTCTGAGGATAATCGTTTAGTAATATAATCTGTAAATTTTTCACAACCTTCTACGTTTTTTTCAAAATCTGAATTTGTATTGAATAAAAGCTTTTCCAAATCACACAAAGAAGCATGTACCTTTTCTATCGAACATTCGGACGGTGAAGATTCTGGTGTTTGAAACATTGGACTTATATCTTTGCGTATACAATCGTGCAATTGAAGAACAGATGCAATATATGTACTACTTTCAGAATTTAATTTAGGTGACACTCTGAATAAACAATTAGACATTTTTAATGTGGAACGCCATAAACTCCTCGGGGAATACGTTTTAAAGATAGACATCATAAATAAACATATAATCGTATAAATAGGTATTCTCAAGAAAAAAATGAGATGTTGAAAGAACTGGAAAATATTATCTTTAAAATTAAAAAAAGACTTTTATATTTAGGTATAGAATTACCACCAAGTATTATGAATATGTCCGTCCTTAAACAACTAGATATGGACTTTAAACAAATGTCCATATGCATTTTAGGAAAAAAAACAGATATTTTATTTGAAAATGCAGAAGCAGTTTTTTTAGCAATCACTGCTATTTATTATCCTATTCGTAGTTTAAAAGATTTAATGAATGCGTCAAAAAACAGTTTAAAATATATAGAAACTTACTGATTCGCCTGATTATGTATCCACTGAAGCTGTTTATGTGTTTGTAATGCACTATTCATAATAATATTAGCATAATTAGAGAGAGGTTCTCCTCTAGCATCTGCTCTTATCCAATCTACTATCAACCACGTGGGTACAGAACCTGTTTTAATCGGTATTTTCTCAGAATTGCAACGTACAATTCTATTATCACCTCCAAAGTAAATCCCGCCGGTATCTGCCTGTAGGTGTGGTCCAAACATATAAGACATATGTGTTGGTCTGTGGATAATTGGGACAGGTGCAGAAAATTCTTCAGATTCCATTATCTTATTTTTTTTTAGTATATATTGTCATAATAAAATATCATATGTTTTTCTTATTCGTATTTTTCCTATTTTTTCAAGACATTTATGGGTATAATCATAAAAATTGTACTGTAGATAAACATCCTAATTGGCTCTGTAACTATATGCAAAAACATGGTAAAGTCTATTCGGGCCATGCAGAATTAAATTTAAGAAAAATAAAACTCGCCGCGGTCGAAAAAAAAACTGACCACAACGTTGAATTTGGATTAACATCACGTTCCGATCGATTTAATCACGAATTAAAAAAGAATATTCCCATGCAATTGAAACATCATAAAAACATTAAAAGATCGGTTAAAACAAAACATTTATACAATGTCCATAGTAGATTGCCTCCTATTGATTGGAGATCTTATAGGGGGGTCCCATATGTTACAAAAGTCAAAGACCAAGGCGAATGTGGCGACTGCTTTGCTTTTTCCTCCGCAACTGTGCTCGAATTTTGGTCTAAAATGAACGGGTTTCCAAAATCTTTGTCTACTCAAACCATTATGGATTGTACTTCTGGTCCAGAAAAACCGGATGTTGGATGTGAAGGTGGGCTAATGGAGTATGTTTTTGAATATGCAAAACATCACCCAATTACTTTAGAACAAAATTACCCATATTTAGACGAACAATCTGTCTGTCCTCATAAACAATTATGGTCACATGTCAATGTAAAAGATTATAAAGTTCTTATGATTTCAGAAAATTCCAAAACAGAAGAAACTTTTGAAACGATTTTACACAATTATGGGCCCATAGGCATTGGTATTGATTCAAAGTCTATGGATAATTACAAAGGAGGCATTTATAAAGCAGATATGTGTACTACAGATATAGATCATGCAGTCGCCATTGTTGGCTATACAGAAAATGCTTGGATTATTAAAAATAGTTGGGGCAAAAATTGGGGAGATAACGGATATCTATATTTAGAAAGAGGTAAAAATGCATGTGGTATTGCCGAATACGTTGTTTATGTGTCAAGTGCATATTCATCACATCGTAGAATGTCTACACATTGGACACCTGATTTTTCATTTTAAGCAAATAAAACCCAAATCATAAATATGGTCCATGTTGTTAACCCAATTGCAAAAGAAATAACATAACACTGTTGTGACCAATTACCTTTTATTTGTTTTATTGATTTTTTTAATTCTGTACGATGTGCATCCAATTGACCACGCATTTCTCTAAAATTTTCATTTGATTGAATCATTAATTCGGAATTCATTTGAATAACATGTGTTACTTTGTCATCTAATGATTTTACACGGTCGTCCAATACATGAACCCCCTTTTCAAGAGTTTCTAACCGATGACCAAGCATTTTATCAGATTCGCCAGCTAACATTATGTCCTATTTAGGGTACTCTTTATACTCAAATAGAATGTGGCCAACCATTATTTTGGCAACTGTCGTCCTAAATATTACACTTATTTTTATTCATTATCTAGGGCCAAAAGCCATTATTATCACCTGGATTCCATCAAGGCCTCTCATTATTATTTACAGTATTTTTCATAAAAAAGAAATTTTAGAATGGTTAAAGGTTGTATGGGCTTCATCTATAATATCTATACTCTATCTAGCCATATTCCACACTTCAATACGATATTTATCCAAAAAAAGAACGCCAAGATTTAAATGTGCGACTAAGCACTGGATATTTACCTGGATTATTTCTATATTATCCATCGCGGGGAGTACAACACTATGCTATTTTACTCAAAATGATACTTCTCTCTTTATTATTGGTTCTTTGGCCGCCGTCATTAACATTATAAACATTTTAGATGCTCCCGTACAACTCAATCACAAACCGATAAAATTAACATGGCAATATTTCTTTTTTGTGAATGCAATGGCTATAGGAGTCCTTGTTCTCATACAAGAACTCCTTAGAAATGGACATATACGATGGGCTGGCATAAGCTTAAACTTTCCAATTTTAGCGATCGCATTGATTTCTGGATCTACGTGTTCAAACTCACCACAAGCTATACGAGCTACATCACAACATGTATATATGCTAGCTTACCAATCATGGCCAGCACTAGGAGTTGTGGTAACATTATGGAGTACATTTAATTTAGGAAAACTTATTTCAATGACATTATCATCCATCGTTGGAATTTTGATAGTTTTAGGTCAATACACTATGATTAAAACGAAAATATAACTTTACTATTTTTTGTATAAATATTTATTTTAATACTATTTTTATGCCTCAATGCGAGCACGCTTTCCTTCTGGCTCAGAGATGTCAGATGACGCACGCTTGAGCGAATACAAAATACCGCCAGACTTTTCTGATGGTTCAGGATTAGAATCCACGCGAATACCGTGCATCAAAGAAATGTCGAACTTGAGACCAAACTTACCATCTGCCATAAAATAGACAGAAGGGCTTAGAACAGGAGCAATCATAGCATTGCGTCGAATATCATCCTCAATAGGCTGGCCAGTTGAATTAAATAGAGGAATCTTGTTCTGCTGTTTGTTTTCACCATAAGTATAAACACGCTGAGAAAATCGGAATTGACGATGCTCGTCATCGTCGCGCTTCTGAATAGGAGAATTAAACGCATCCTTAATCACAGTACGGAAACAGTGATCAAATGACTCGCCCGTCTCTGTAGCCATCTCTTCAGCTTCCTCTTTGCTGTCCGCTTTCAATTTGGACAAGAGCTTATCGTCCTTAATACAATATTCGACAATATCATCCGACATTTTTTGAATGTAATTGTAAAAAGCAACCGACGCTTCATTGTCAATATCCTCCTTCGTAGTGCCAGAATACTTGGCATTATCCACGGTAACGCCTGCAATCTTGCCAAGAGTACCTGTACTGCCAAGATCAGAGAAAACGACCTCCGTAGAAGCCGTACGGAATTCGAAACGGCGATTATCAGAATCCTTAATGTTCAAATAAATCTTCCCTTCTCTGCCCTCGGCTACACTGAGGTTATAAGGACGATTGGGGGTCTCAATCTCTTCAATTGGAACAGATGAAACTCCACGACCCGTCGAAAGAACCACAATGTCTGTAATAAGGGTATATGTAAGACCATACTTATCCTTGGCCATAACATACGGGCGAATTTGAAATGGCAAACATAGAAGAGCTCCATTACGAATAGTAGGAGCAGTCTCCATCTCAGAATAATCATCTCCGTTCTCTTGGACGTAACGAATACGACGAGCAACGCCATCACGGTCAAATGCTGGACACTTCACCACAATCTTAGTCTCGCCGTCATTCATCTTCAATGGAACCATAGCCGTTTTCTTAAAGGCCTTTTTGGCCATCTCCTCACACTCTTCGGGAGTTTTCTTTTTGCCATAACGCTTGTTAATCTTGGCACGAACTGCAGAAGCGGAACCAAGAGGATCGGTAGCATACATCTGGTCCAAACAGTTGTCGTTCAAATCACCCAACCATTTGAAAAATTCAGAACGCTCTGTTTTAAAATGTTCATCATCGCCACCCATCAAAAGTTGACTAGTAACAGATGAAGTCTGCTGAGTCTTGCTAAATTTACCACCGAAATTACCACCACTGCCCAAATGAGGGAAGAGGGCATTACACGGAGGAGTCATCACCTTGTAATCGTAGCCTGCGTCATTCTTGATCTTATGACGTGTTTCGGGCTTTCCAGTAGCCGGATTCGGCTTTTGTTCGGACTTAAAAGTCCCAACACTTTGAGTGCGCCAGTTGAGTTTGTTGAAAGGGGTCATAGGGTAAGAGCTTGACATCTTTTTTTCTTGTCCTTATTATACAGGTTCTATCAAAAAAAAAATTAAGACCAAAATATGTGGATTTTTATATTTAGACATTTCTATTTTCATATCTCTCTAAATAATTTAAAGCTCTTTTTAATCCTTCTATAGAATCGCCCAAATTACCAATAGCTGTATTACACTGATAACATAGCCAACCTCTAAATTCATTTGTTTCATGGTCATGGTCGAAAATTAATTTCTCTGATAATTTCCCACAATTTTCACAAGGACTACCTATAGGGGGCCTTTTCATACTCAAACTATTCATAAGGGTTTTTGCAGCCGAAGAATGTGCTTTACCACCCACACGTCTACACGTTTTACATTCACTTCTATACACTATTGGATATACCTTACCATTTATAATTCTCTCTGAAGAACATTTGTGAAAATCTGTCAGTACGTCCTTCATCTCATGACATATACGACATTCTTTAGTTACAGATGACCGAAGCCTTTTTAAACAGGGCTCCATAACATACTGTGTATATTACACAGTATAATTTAATAGCATATGACATACTTAGTTTCACATTCTATCAAAAATTTCAAGATCATTCTACACAAATTTCAAGATCATTCTACAAAAATTTCAAGAATTTGTTAAAAAATTTCAAGAGAATTCTATAAATATTTCAAGATCATTCTACAAAAATTTCAAGATCATTCTACAAAAATTTCAAGAATTTGTTAAAAAATTTCAAGATCATTCTACAAAAATTTCAAGAATTTGTTAAAAAATTTCAAGAACTTGTTAAAAAATTTCAAGAATTTGTTAAAAAATTTCAAGAGAATTCTACAAATATTTCAAGAACTTGTTAAAAAATTTCAAGAACTTGTTAAAAAATTTCAAGAGAATTCTACAAATATTTCAAGAACTTGTTAAAAAATTTCAAGAGAATTCTACAAATATTTCAAGAACTTGTTAAAAAATTTCAAGAACTTGTTAAAAAATTTCAAGAGTATTACTTTATGTACTAAAGCTTTAGAGAAACATAATTGAAGTTGTATAAATAGATTTAAAAAGATAAGGTATTTAAAGATATAATATACATGAAAATGTATAGTCCTCGTGAACAAAAATTTCTAGTTATATTACATTGTATTGCTCTTGTAATTCATTTTATATCGTCTATTTTAGCTTTTCGAAAAGCAGAAAATCTACCCAAAATGAATGCCAATATAACGTTGACCACAGTAGAATATATGAAAACAGCACCTTATATGGTTGAAACGATTGAAATACTTGGTTCTACACAACAACCTGTCTATTGGATAGCTTGGAATGAAACGATCACATGGATAGCTCATATTGCCGCTATTATTATATTCTCTTTTAATCGCGATATTTGTTGTTTGACACCTCGTCTAGCAGAATCAACTAGACGTTGGGGTTCGTATGCTATAACAGCGGGTCTTTTGCAAGTGGCTATGGTTTTATCGGTAGGACCTGCATCATTATGGCTCATTTTATATTTGATGATTTCGAATGGTGTTCTCCAGTCTACGGGTTGGTTGATTGACCAAACAGAGTCACCTTTTTATAGGATTTGGTTTGGAGTTATAGGCATGATGGTATTTTCAGTTTCGGTTGCATTTGTCGCCGTCCGATCTTTCAGAATATCGGGTTTGGAATTTGATGAATTATTTATATCTTATTCTGGTCTTGCAATCATTTATGGTTTATTTTATTCATCTTTTGGAATTGTTCAATTACTTCGTCAGTTGGATACGCATTGTTGTTGTATAACAGACCGTAAACGCTGTTGTACTTTGTTTAATGCGGACGGTATCTTTGTTTTGTTGTCGATTACGTCCAAGGTGTTTTTGTCATGGTCTTTGATTGGTATAATCGAGACGGGATTGGCAGAATTGGAGATTATTGAATCGGATACGAATTGGGGTACAGTTCAGGTTGTGCTGTTTGTATTGTGTAGTTTGGTGTTGGTTGGGGGTGTGATATACAATTGGTATTATTTTTCGGTACCTTCTGTAACGGCAGAGATACGAAAAAAATATAAAAAACTAAAACAAATACACTTTTAGGATTTTATCCGATCTGACATATAAAGGCAAATAATAAACAACTAACTTTAATGCCAAAAGCAAAGAAATCTAAAAAACCCAAACGTAAGCGTATTAATCCAGATGATTTAAAACCTGTTAGTGTACCGACCGAGAAACTGCCAAAGTTTGAACTTCAAAATGTTGTAGCCACTTTTAATTTGGGGGTGGATCAATTGGATTTGCGCGCCATAGCTCTTGAAAAACCATTCATAGAATACAATCCTCAAAAATTTGCGGCGGCCACTTTGAGGATTCGCCAACCGAGGACTACTGCTCTGGCTTTTGCTTCTGGAAATATGGTTTGTACGGGTGCCAAAACAGAGATTCAGTCTCGTTTGGCTGGTCGTAAATATGTAAGAATTCTTCAAAAACATGGTATACCTGTATCTTTTCGAAATTTTAAGATTCAAAACATAGTAGCTTCTGCGGAAATTCCTCATACATTAAAGTTGTTGGAGCTTTCGAGAGCATATGGTCCATATGTTTCGTATGAGCCGGATTTATTCCCAGGTCTTGTTTTTCGAACAACTGCTCCTAAATTGGTGTTCTTGCTTTTTCGAAGTGGTAAGATTGTGATAACCGGTGCAAAATGTCGTTCAGAAATCGCCAATACATTTAAATCTTTATTTTTTGGTATTATTGTAAAATATATTGATTACGATGATACATCGAGTTCGAGTTCAGATTATCGTGCAAAAATGAGAAGAGGTTATAATAAAAAATAAATAAAAATTATAGTTTATTAAAAAAATCATGTACAAACCGTTTAGATGTTTCTTTATCGACAGGATTCCATTCGTTCGAACCAGTGGTCATTGGATCAAATTGAAATTTGACATCGTTCAACCTATTTTTAAAAGATTCTGGTCCTATTTTTTTGAGCCAAGAGATGCATTCTTTTGGAGCTACTTCATTTAGCCGGTGTAAAACAAGGTATTGGCCCTCATCTGAATGTAAAATAAACGGTTGGGCTGTAGCCTCTTGACTATCTTCTTTTTGTTGTTGAATTTCATCTTCGATAGGCTCCACTGGTATTTCCTTTTCTGGAAAATTTAGTTTATACCATACATGCCAATCTTTTACATGCTTAGTGAGGTGTTCTATATGTGCTTTTTGCGATGCAATCTGTTCAAAAAGTAGTATTTGTCGATTACCTTCCGCTGGAGTATTTACATTGAGCTGTCTTCTTTGTAAATGTTTAAATAACACTTCCATAGGTTTATCAGAGGGGCGATGTCTAACTCTTTTCCATGACGAATATCGCGTATGATATTCGTCTAAACATTCTTGAATACAGGTTTCTGTCCAATCAGTAAGCGATTCAAATGTCCTGACGTAAGGTTGTTGGCCAAGACTAGTGTTATGTTGAAAAATCTCATGAGGGATTTCTCCTGGTTTTTGCCAAGTACATTGGCTTATAAGACCACCTTGAATAATTTTTCCAGTAAACACATGTTTCTTAAAGGTAAAATAAAGTACATGATTTATATCAACAATTCGGGCGTGCAGTAGTTGTTGAAGACGTCTCATAAATACTACTTATATTTTTGGATTTAAAAATAAATTCGCATATTCTTTACACATTTGTATAAAAATGGGTTCATTTTTGATGAAATATTTATGTGTTCATTATGTTATGACAGCCAAAAGGAAAATACTATACGTTTAAATTGTGGACATTTTGTTCATGCAAAATGTTTAAGAGCTTCTTTAAACGTATGGGAATGTCCTGACTGTGGGGCAGCGGTCGGATCTGCTCAATACAACGGTGGTAATTGGTTTGTTGGGATTCGTTCTCCGGATGGTATGCATTGTTGTTATAAAATAGATAGTGAATCTAAATTAATTCCTTTCCACCAACGTAAACCAATGTGGTATCGTACAAATGGTAGATTAACACGCTGTGATACTGTCCCTTTATCAAAAAATATTTCAATATTTTAGAAAACAACATTTGTGACTCATAGTTGAGTATAAAACAAAACTAAAATATATTATGCAAATTATATGGAATTGATTGAACAGTCTCCACTATTGAAAAGTTTTTTCATATTCGATTTAGAATTCATTGGAGATGTCCGGAGTTTATCAACATGTCGTATATGGGAAATTGCTGTATTTTCACTACAAACAAATCAATGGTTCGAATGTATTATAGACCCAGATCCTACTATGCAAACATTTCCACCACCACCCATACCCGAAATACCGGAATTAAAGCGCGAATTTCTAATGACAAATAATGCTGAAATTTGGGCCAATAGTTGTAATGCGTTGGAAACATGGATATCAAATAATTCTCTAGGGGGCGTGCCAGTTTTTATTAGCCATAATACATTTAGAGCTGATAAACCCATCCTGGAACTAGAATTCAAAAGGGCAAATCGTACAATGCCGTTAGATTGGTATTTTTTCGATTCTTTACATTTTTCAAGGCGGAGGATAAAAAATTCAACTGGGAATTATTCATTATCGGGATTACATCAACAATTATTCGGAGAACCCATTCTCAATGCTCATAGGGCAAAGGCAGATGTGATCGCATGCATGAGGATCATGTCAAATATTACTAATGGAGTATGGGATATGAAGGGTCCAATGTACCCATCATATAGTACAGCTCTAAGAACGATACGATGGATCGGTCAAAAGGCAGAAAATATTCTATATAATGAAAATATACGGTCTGTTGAAGAATTATATACACTACTAGTTACAAATGCTAGAATAGATAAAATACATTCGAGATTATCGTTCCAACAATCCGTTCTCAAATCGCTACAAACAATCATAAGTCATCAATTGCCCGTGGACAACATCAAAAATATCGCGAATGTTATCTCTGGCGGGTCAGTACCCATCTGTTTTACATTTATGCATCGATAAATTGACATTCGTCAACGGTATCTAAAATGACATCTATAAGAGCCATCACGGTGGGGTCATTTCTATATGTTGTTTTTAAATTAGCCAGACCTTGCTTCGAATCATTTAAATATTTTAGAATGCGTTCGGATTGAGGGTGGCGTTCTACTACTAATCGAGTTGCCTTTTGATAAAGAGTTTGTATCCTAGTAATATCCGTAAGGCGATTCTGCTGCGCCCACCACCGTCTAATAAATGTTGGAACCCAAGCGCCGGCAGAATGAATTTTAAACAAAGTTTCAGTAGTATCTAAACGTACATTTGTATTTAAAACCCGCAATACTTTTAAATTAATAAGCATATTTTCAAATTCATCCATTTAGTGTAAAAAATGTAATGTTAAATACGCGAAAAACGAATAAAATGTGGACCTTGTATTTTATTCTTTCGATTCTGAATGAATTCCGCAAGATCACCTTCATCCAATCTCACACTAGAAAGAGAAAAAGCCGAACCATCGCGCATTTTTAATTCGCCGTCAGATTTACCACGTAATATATCCCAAGCCTTTTTAGTCAATTTTGCAGCCATTTTTTCAAATGAGTTGCCCATTTCTTCAGGAACAAAATGTACCATCAATCCCTTTGATTCTTTCAATAAAATAGACTTGCTATTTTTAACAGCTTCTGCATATGTTTCACGAGTCCATTTCATTGGCTCCGAATTATTAACTATAGTCGGAACAGATACCGGAACAGATACCGGAACAGATACCGGAACAGATACCGGAACAGATACCGGTCGAATCTTCATTTTTACAGAATCAGAAATAGACGGAACATTAGATTTATGACTTAAAGTACGATGAGGTACTTGGACAGAAGGTTTAAAAGAAGTGGCTATAGACGAATTTTCAATTGACGAAAATTTACGAAACAAACTTGGAAGACGACGCGTAACAGGTAAGCCAGTAGCACGTTTTGCAGACGTTATAACACAATTATAATTATTGTAAATTTCGTTAGAAGTAGGTAAACATGTTAAATGATGAGAATTAAAATCTTCAAAAGTAGGAGTATCGGAATTTCTTCGGCAGTATCTATCATACATCAGACAAGATTCTTTTAAAGACAATGACATTGTTTATTTTTTTTAACAAGGTTATATAGGTTTTTTTTTATATATTATCCAAAGTGGTCATTTTTACAGAAACGATAGCCGGTTCCTGTGACTCTGAGTCTATTTCTCTAGTCAGCATTTCGCATTGACATTCTGCCATTATGGATAACGATAATTTATCCACAATGAACTTAGATTCATCTTGTTCGAACACTGTCCATTGATCTTCTGGTATTTCAGAAGGGTGGGTATGAAAAAAAGATATCATACGATAAGCACATCCTTCAATTTCGGCACGAGTTTTTAATAATTTATTATGAATTGTGCGTGACATTTTCTTATTAAATCATATTTCCGCTATATAGTTAAAACAATAAACCGGATGGATTCTCAATTCTTTTGCGACGCCCACGAGGTTTTGTCATTATTAATCCTTGTTCTTCCATATCGTCCATATCGTCACCACCGCCGCCGCCGCCACCACCGCCGCCGCCGCCGCCGCCACCATTAGATGGTAATTTTCGCCATATAACCGCCGCCAAAATAATATTTATTAAATTGACGAATGTCATAGAGAATGAACCAATCAACCACCATCGATTTACATTGTATCTTAACGGTGTACAAACCTTTGAACATCCCCAATACCAACAATAACTAATGGTTGGTTGCGATCCATACCTCTGAGATTCGGGAATAGCAGCTGACAACTGATCTACTACAGTTTGCTGCAACTTGTAAACAAATTCCATATTGTGTACCTTTTTGACAGTAACTGCGCCCGTTGTATCGGCTAAAAGAGCTGTAATATCTTCGGTGTCATCGCGCCAGCCATATGATACTGCTTTAGAAAAATCCATATAAGTTTCAATTTGCTGATCACATAAGCGACCATTTGATTGAGCCCAGCCAGCACATGCATCATTGCGCACTTGTCCACCCGTTCCTTCTATCTCTTCTTGGCCTTCATACCTAGCTTTCATAGCTGGCCCCCAGAACCAAAACGAACATTCACCGCCAAATGGCGAGTCAAACATAATGTCTCTATTGTGGGAGGCTTCAAAACGAGTTGTAGGGCATCCCGATAATCCTTCGTCAGAACACGTGCGTTCCATATCATCGCCAAATAGACCCAAATGCCAACCACGCACTGCACCGAATGTACCTTGCATAATAGTGGCAATGATGAAAAATAATAGTGCAATGAGTACTGGCCTTCGAGTCGGATTTTTAGCAAACGCTAAAGCACCGACGATAAATGTAGACCCCGCTATTACACATTCAACTATAGCCAATGAATATGGTAAATCAGTATCGTCATATCCAGAGCGGCCGGTAACGTATAATTCGTTATACGGAACTAAATAAAATGTCGCACCGTAAGATGCTGCAGCAAATAGACCCGCTATAACGGACAAATATGTCACGGCGGTTGTTAGTCCTAGAACTGACATTATACTAAAAACATTCTATATTTATACTGACAATTTATTAAAGCAGCGGTTGTCCTCAAAAAAAATATAATTATTTTTGATCTTAATGACTCATATGATCAAAAATAAATCGTCGAATGAAACAATTTTCACTACATTTTAATAATTCATCCACACTGATGGTTTTTTTATCTGGTGCGGCACATAAATCTAATATACTAGCGAGTTTGTAGATGTCATTATAAATGTCATCATCATGATCTCCAACCGACTGTACATTGGATGGGAAATCTATTTCGCGATCCTCGGGAATATCTTTAAAAATTTCTTTTATAGATTCCATAGAAACCTTACATTGATCCGAAGCATGAACGCCCAATGTATAGGCACTTACTAGATATAAAATACCAAGTATCTTCTTGAACATTATACTCATTCAACATTTACATTTATAGTATCTTTTTAAATAATACACATATTTAAAGGTCATATTAAATATTATATGTCTAGATTTGTTCGACCAAAAAAAACGCCACAAATATCCAATCGTTTTTTAGGTATACCCGAAAAACCTTTATGGGCACCAGCAGAACCCCATGGTGAAAAGCACAAAACAAGCACACCATGTGTTTTGGCGGGAACTGTTGAATTATTAGAATTCAGGGCAAAAGTGGTTGAATTTCTCATGGAGAACAAGGTTTCGAAAATCAAAAAATTTTTTGAAAAAAACAAAAACTCCAACATCGCTAAGGATTATAACAACACCTCTTCTGCCGAGTATGGAACTTTAAAAACAAAATGTGATCAGTTTATAAGAGACACTTTTAATGAGGCGGTGAAGAATACATTGAATAAATGCGGGGCGCACACAGGGCACACGCACAGCCTCCACGATCTCACTCGCAAATTACAACAACATGTTGGTAATCTTGCCGGGCCCATCAACAAATACGAAAAATTATATAATGAATTAATAAATGTCATCGAACACACACGCGCTGTTAATATTAGAAAACACCGCCGCGGATCCAAGCAGAAGAAGGCGGCAGAAGAAGAACATACTGTCAAAAGAAAGAAAATCATGGAAGCAGTTTTTTTCAAAAAATTCGGTGATGAACACAAGGATCAGATATATGAATGGTTGAAATTCTTTTATAATAACTCAGATGAAAACAAATTAATAAAAAATCTGAGTTCAGGAGATACCCATCCTTTCACGAAAATACAGAAAAATACAGCTAAGTCTGCTATTGATGGCACAGATAAAGAAAAAAAAATTTTTGTCAAGGGGCTACAGAAACTTACCTGTGAACTGTTTTTAGAGAAATTTAAAAATTATGACTCTTTAAATGCTGTAATGGAAGCGTTAAAATTCAGATTTCCACTCCCTATGACGCCAAGACAACGAGGTTTCCTTAATACCATGAAAATACACAAAAAAAAATTCAGTAGTTATAGCTTAGGAAATGAAATTGATTCAGACATTGCTTTAAATTTTGCGGAGGAAATCCGAAGAAAATAATAAACTATCTTTTTAAATAATACATATATTTAAGAGCAATATTAAATAATAGATGTCTAGATTAGTTCGACAAAAATCGCCACAAATATCCAATACTTTGTTAGACATACCTAAGAAACCTTTATGGGCTCCGGCAGAACAAAAAAAAACGCCACAACAAGTGATGTTAGATTGGTGGAAAAAAGAATTAAGAGCAACCGACGACCAAATTAAAACGTTCGAAAATAGAAGGTTTTATGTGGCGAATACAACAACCGAATATTTATCTAATCTAAAAAAAATCTTATTATTATGCAAATTTAAGTTTGAAAAGTCAAAAGAATTATTAAAAAAAGCACAAGAAGCAATACAAGCCAAAAACGATTTAGCGCAAGATCATCATAAAGGGATTTATAGTGGCAATCAAAACAATAACACTAAATTAACAGAACTTAAACAAACAATAGAAGAAAACATAGGAAATTTATTGGGCTTATATGAACAAGATAAAGAAGAATTAGACCAAAATTATGATTATGAAAAAAAATGTTCAATCATGTGATTAAAAATAATTATTTATGTATGTTGTTGTATGTATTCGTTTCTTTCTTTCATAATTTTTTTAATGGTATCTCTATCACCAGCTTCTCTAGCATTTTTGAGAAGTTCTTCAAAATCTTGTACGTCAAAGGATCTGGCCATTTCCCTAATAGTGGGTTGTTCATCAATGGCTTTCATGAATCTTTTGTATATGTTTTTGGCTTTTTTTTGATGTTTGTTTAGATATGTTCCCGATTTTTTATGTAAAGGCAATCTAGTAAAGGGATCTTTGGGCGGACATCTTCCGAATTCTCCTAGGAATATGCCTGACAATAGTTTATGTTTTGTTTCTTCGGAATAGGATTGTTTTTTGACCATCCATGGATTGGACACAAACGTTTTAGACAAAGTATCAAAAAGTTCTTCGCATTTTTCATGTACGGTAATGAGTGAATCTTCTGGACATTGTTTCACGAGATTTTCAAGGAATATATATCTTTTATCCTTGAAAAGTTTGTATGCGTATCTCTTAAGAGCTTTTACGATTTCTTTTTTTTCCAAAAGATATAGATTAATACCTTTTTTATCGTATTTCCAGAAAAAATCCCAAGTGCATATTTTGGGATAATGTTCAAGGATAACTCTTGTTCCTTCATAATCGTGTACTCTATTCATTTTAATGCATGATCTTTTAGCAGCTTCGAATGTATCGAAAGATACTTCCGAATTCCATATGTACAATACTCGTTGATCATTTATTTTGAATGTGCCGTGTCTTAAATCATTGTTCCAATATCCAATAGAAATGGTTCCATCTGGTCTTATTTCTGTGAATATACCTTCTCGTTTATTATGTTCCCATTCTCCCTTAAAAGAAGAACCGTCAGATAGTTTCAAGGTTCCTGATCCATTGTATTTGTCCTTTAGCCAGAACCCATCAAAGGAAGACCCATCTGTCCATTTCTGTTGTCCATAACCTGTTTTTTTACCTTTTGACCAACCGCCTGTATATGTGGTACCGTCTGGCCAAGTTTGTGATCCTTTTTTGTGTCTTTTTCCATGTTTGAATTGACCAATATAAACCCCGTGATTTTTGGATGTCCATTTACCATGTCCTGATTGCATATCTTTGGACCAGTTTCCAACATAAGATCCATCTTGAGTAGTTAAAATCCCATGACCTTCGCGTAATCCCCTGCGCCATTTCCCTGTATATTTTCCCCCATAAATATCGGCGAATGTACCATGACCATGCTGTACATTAAAATAGAATTGCCCTTTGTATGTACCTTGAGGAGTAATATAAATGCCTTCTCCGTGATACGTGCCTCTATTCCATTCTCCCGAATAGCTTGATTCGGCGTGCGTGAGTGTCCCACGCCCGTGATATGTTCCATTGTCGAAATGGCCTATGTACATGGAACCATCTTCTAGCATTAATTTTCCTTCGCCATGGTATAGATTTCTCTGAAAATTGCCTTCATATTTTTTTCCAGAAAGGAGTGTTTCGATACCGTGGCCGTTTCGTTTACCATCTACAAATTCACCTTCATAAGTTCCTTCCGGAAAATCTAACACTCCTTTGCCTGAAGGTTTATCATCATATGTAGAACCTACATATTTACTACCGTCATTAAAAATAAGAACTTTAATTTGTGAACATTTTATTTTTTTATGTCCTTTCATTGTATGTTTACATTTTCTACATCTGGGTCTTTTCATTTAAATATTTAACCCCCTTTTTTATATGAATATTTAGTTTATTCGTCATCGGTACGGCGGCGTTTTGGCTTACGAACTTTAAGTACTTCTTTCGTAGTGGCGTGGTCACGCTTGTATTGTTCCAAATCCGCAGGGTTGTCAATAATTTCCTCTAGTGTTTTCATAGAGACCGAGACCGTAGTCTTTTCTTCGCGTTCAATAGTAATCCCGCCGATATCGGCCGACATGATATTATTTTCGCGCATATATGCATGGATCTGATTAAGACGCGACTTTTGTTCCTTATTAAGTGATTTAAGCTGATGTTTGAGAGCATCTATGGCGGGGACGGCTTCTTGGTAGGCCACTTTAAGTTCTTCGAATTCTTGAGGTTGCATTGTTTCGTCTGACATCTTTTTTTTTTATTAGTCTTATTCTCTATAGTCGAAAAAATGTTAATAATTCTTTACATAAGTGAACTTTTTTTAAAAAAAATGTAAACAGGGTATTTATTAGATAATTTTAAATATTAATGTCTGTCAAATTGGATGGACGCACACGGCGACATTTAGCTTTGGGCGTGGCTGCGATTCGTCAATTTGACAAATCATCAAAAAATGCTATTCAACCGTACCCGTTGAATATAGAAATCTATATAACATTGATGATTATTATAATAGGTGGGGTTTTTTTAATGGTGGGTACATTTTTACATAATAGAATAATATATTGGCTTGGGTTAATCATTGTTGTTCTTTTAGGTATCTATTTAATAATTAGAATTATTCGAGTTTAAAGAGGCCATGTTCTCCACAGTAATTGGCGATTGCAAACGTTAGGTTGTGCGTATTTGCTTTTCCCATAATAGGATTGGCCCAATTATAGAACGAATTGCAAATTTCAAGACCAGTGGTATCGTGTGAATCAACGTAGGAAAGGAACTTGGCGACGATTTGAGCTGGAGTGTAAATGCCATGATCGGAAAACTTTTGAATAGAAGCAGGACCCATACCAGGAATTTCAGTCATCTTGAAATCCAATAGAGAACGGTTAACAAACTCGACTACAGTGTCGGCGCGCAAAGAAGATTTAGAAGGTTCGTAATTAAAATTAGAGGACATTTTGTTTACTCTTATTTTACTATTAACATTTAAATACCCACATAAACGTTAATTATGTGGATTCATAAAAGATGAAACCGTTTTTCTTTTTCTATCCTGTAGTTTGTCCATCCACATATCAATATACCAACAATTGCAAAAGAAACAATCCATAATATCATATGAGATTGTGCCCGACTTTTGAGTCCATTTCGTGTTCCATAAAGTTGTTGTTTTAATTTTGTGTGTGAATCTTTTGTTTGTGTTACGTGTTCATCATGGTTTAACATATATCTTTGTAATGATTTATGTATTCTTGACATACGATTTTCTAAATGTATTAACCGATTGGCTAATTCCAATGTAGAATATTTATTTAGATCTGGCTTTTTTTGAGTAATCATTTGCACTTCTTGTCTCATTCCCGAATCCGTATAAGCTCTTACAGCGATTTGGAAATCTGTTTTTAATAGTTCAGATTCAAATCTCACACAGGGTGTAAATGTATTGCCCTCATAAGAGACCAGATCAACAGAAATAAATGTTTTGCGTATTTCTTCCAAATGATTAATACGAACTCTTAGCCAATTAAACCATTCCAATTCCGGTCTTGCCAAAACGGCCATACAAGCATTATTTGTAATTCTTATCTTTTGATGTTCGGGATAAACGACTTTCAATCTATCATTATGAACTTCTAATGAAAATGTTGTCTCTTTTTCAAACAAAAAATCAAAAGACAGTGTAGAATCAGACACAACTGTATGTTTTAGATTGTATACGCGGCTAAATTTAATGTAAATAGCATTATTATATTGCTCGTGAATATCGCAATATGTTTTTATTTTATTAATGACCGAATTTGACATAATAACAGAACTATCTTGTATTTTAACAGGGCGCCTACAATTCAACGGGGGCCATTCGGCATATACAGAGCGAAGTAAAAACAATAAACATAAAAAATAAAACATATTATAAACACCAAGATACACTTATATTCTAGTTTGTATTCATAGTAAAAAATCCATTTTTTTACTATGAAATTGTACATTCAGAAGACTCTGATTTCACTGTTTTTAATTTTAATTCATGGAAATCTTCGTTCACCTTGGCTTTAATAGCAAATTCTGTATATGCAGTTTCCGGCACAATCGTTTGTATTTTTGCATGGAAACACTTGGTCTCTCGCGCCATAGAACCTGCATTCTCCCTTTCTGTGAAAATTTGACAAAAAGAAGGCCTTTGCCTTTCTACCATCAAAGATTTTACTTTTAAAACGTGTTCTGTTCCCTCTGAATTTTCAAAAACTATATCATCCCCCTGTATAATATTAAATAATTCGTGTGTTTTAATCGCTGACATCAAATATAAAATAAAGAGTATCTTATATAGTGGCTGGACGTTTTTTACGACGATGTTCTAATAATTTATTTTTTTTTGTTTTCCAGATATGCCACCAACAACAACAAGCAAATACCTGAAAATCATGATAACCACTATCGGAAACCATACAATTTTGCCTAGAAGCATTTTCGCACGTTCTATAATATTCACGGTGAATATTACAATGGATACACCTCAATGACATCGTAATCATATTTATTCGTATTTATATGATATTATTCCGAAATATTGTGGATCCGACGGCGCTTACGGGGAACCGTCGGATGCAAATAGCGGTAATAAGACGAGTGGTTCGTCTTGGTGCGCTTTCCATTGTCATCCCAATCGTAGCAATCAAATCCATCCGGAGCACCATTAAACATTTTAATATTGAATCCCAATTCGCGCGCCTGGCGACATTTTTCAAATTCTTCTTTACTTGGATTCGGACCTTTGATTTCAATAAATGTCTGATCTTCTGGAAGCCATACATCAGGGGAATATTCCTTTCCTTGGGGCCACATCTTACAAGGTTTAAATTTTAGAGTTGCGGGTTCATAAACATTATGAACACCTGCAACATTAAATGCATCATCCCATTGGCGCTCAAGTTTGGAACGCGACGTATTACAGTGGCCGGGCGGCAAACATTTGTCCAAATCCCCGTCATCTACATAGGACAACATAAATTGACACAATTTATTATTACGAACATACGAAGAACCTGTACATATATATCGTCCCCAATATTTCGTGTCCGCTCCACAACCAAACGAAAGCATGTGGAATGGTTCCTTTTGTTTCAAGACTTTACGATTAAGACCCATTGTCTTTGGGTTTGCAGAAACAATAGCTCCCTCATGGTCAATTTTGTTATGCCATGTACGATTATTCGTATTAATTTTTATGGCATATACTTTACCCTTTCGAACATCAATACAACAACGTTTATCATGGAAGACTTCTTTGAGATTGTGGGGGATAATAGCAGGTCGAGACATTTTTGTTGGTTTATTCATATTTCATATTAAAAAAACACTTATTTTTTATTTATGTAGAACGTATTGTTGTTAATAATAAATATAATCCTAAAAAAATACTAGAGCCAAATACTATAAGGACAATACTAGCTACAGTGTCATATCTAGAATTAGATTGTAGTCTATTTTTGAGGACAATATGTTCTTTATGGACAACCTGTTCTTTATGAACACATTTTCCACCACATCCTTTTTTATCCATTCCAACTTTTTCAAAATCAGGTACACAATCAACAATGGTACAATATTCATTATCGCATTCGCCTTCTTGATGTATAAAACATGCATCTGCAATTGCTTCGCAATCATTTGAATATGTTTTAGTACCACAACATACCGGATACCATAGCATATAACATACTGCTGGACCAACGACAACATGTCTTGTAGATTCTGTACCATAAGGACATGTATATGTTATGGGATAATGTCCCATAAAACTCAGATATACCTCTCCCTTAGCTATAGCTTTTGATTCGTTAAGGCCATGTACACAAATAGCTCCAGGATCTACATACGTATTTTCAAATGAAATATCCACAAACAAATTTGATTTTGAAATCAACTTTATTTGTTCTTTTATATGGTGTGTAGCGGCTATTTGCATCATAAGAATAGAGAAAATAACATTTGAAACCGTTATTAAACTAATCATTATACTAAAATAAATACATTTAAATAGTCTTTAAATAGAAACATATGCTCTTAAATCTGACATTGTGAATGATTTTTCTGTACAATCGATCGAGTCTACAGAACGCAACGTCGTCACAACAACTGTTTTTAGCTGTCCTATTCTGTGTGCCCTGCCAATAGCCTGTTTTTTGACGGATTTGTCCAAACAAGGTTCCAAGAAAACAACTTGTGACCCCGTTGTTAGTGTAATCCCCACAGAAGCTGTTTTGGTGGTCATGGCAAAAACTTTTGTGTGGCTATCCGCTTGGAATTTTTCTATTTGATTGTTCCTTTGTTTCGGTGTCATTTTTCCTTCAATGCTTGCAAATGATATTTTTTGTTCTGTTAAGATTTTACACAACATTTTCCATGCACCATGAAACTGTGTAAACACTATAAATTTTTCGTCCGTATTTTGAATCATGTCTAAAAGCTTTTCAAATTTAGACCCTAGTTTATTTTTGGAGGCCACGATTTTATCATGGATGTCCTTTGGCATTTTGGTATGAGAACCGTGCAAATCTTCAATATAGCAATCCGAATTTTCAGACACTACATTTTCAACAAAATCTTCCGGTAATTTTAATTCTTCAAGTGGAGATGAACCGGCCGATTTTCGACACAATGGGCACCGTTTTGCATGATCATGTTGATAAGCAGCATTGATACATTCAAAACAAAACATGTGGTGACAAGGAGTCAATGTAGGTCGGTCCATAGCATCCATACATATAGAACATTTCTCTTGGCCATTCCTCCAAGAATCAATAATATCACGAAGAGATTGGTCGTAATTGGCGTTTCCTAAAGATTCCAAAAAAGAATTAACCTCACGCGTTTCTGTACGAATAGGACACTCAGATGTAGGAACACCGTATTCAGATAGCCTGTTCAATTGTGGATGTGTAGCCGCTTGACATAACCATCTTATATAATGCAACATTCTAGTGCGACCATTTACGCTAGAGTCAGCAGTATCCATTTCCATCCGGGCCAAAATGACTGATTTAAAATAAGTATATATTTCCTTAAAATGGTTCGGACATTCAATCACTTGTTCATTTACTGGTGGCAAATGAAGCGTTACATGAGATTTCTTCTGCCAATACGTCATTTCTTGCAAACATTTTTTAAAAATACCAGGATTGAATTTACTTTGATTGCGAATAGCCAATTGTGCTGCAGAATAGTGTCCCTGGCGAGGTGATTCGGCAAAAGGCACCACTCCCAAAAATGCCAACATAGAACTCACATTCACCATACCTTTTGGCCAAGGAGTTGCAGATAAAAGCCATCTATTAGGCGCATATAACCTTGTAATAGCTTTTGTAGTTTCGTGGAATATACTTTTCATTTCATGGGATTCGTCCAAGATAATTCTACCCCATTTTACAGACCCTATCGTGGGAATATGTTGAGATGTCTCAGAGACAACTATTCTATACGTTGTTAACACAATATCGGCTTGCTTTAAATCTTGCATGTTTTTTGTCCGTCTAGGACCATGAAACTTAACGACCTTTAAAGATGGAACATGCTTACTCGCTTCCGTTTGCCATGGACCCAACATAGTTGTAGGCATCACTACCAAAGTTGGACCAGGGGCCTTACATGTGGCTATATGGGCCAACATTTCAACAGTCTTGCCCATTCCAACATCTTGGGCTATCAAACCACCATGAATCTTATCATTCGGAGAAGACAATGACAAATGGCCAAACACAGAGGTATAGAACGCAAACCCATCCTGCAACTGATGTCTTTTCCAGCCCCATGCTGATGTAGAACTCGAATGCTCTCTATCCGACATCCATCGTAAACATTTCCTTTGATATAACATCAATTCTGACACGAATGTTTCAGAAGGATTGGCAGGCGATATAAACTTTTTCTGAGAACCACGCAATGTACTCTTCAATGTAATGCCATTCACATTGCTGGCAGAGGGGGCCGTTTGCATCATATCTGACCACAAATGGTTAAAAAGACGCTGCATCTGACCATGAACACCTGGCTCATATCGATTTGTTTTTACAAATGTCATGTCATGAAAATATACGCCGAAATGTGCACAATCTGATTCTAGACATTCACATTCAAACAAAACAACCGGTAAGCAGTTTTTGCGCCATTCTTTTTGTTCTTTTCGAATGTGTTCCATAGGCTTTTTCCATTTTAAAATATCATGCACTAATTTAGAATGAATTTCTTTCGGAAATTTAGAAAGGATTTCCGAATGATTACCATTCCATAACAAATTATCCAATTCGTCCCTAGAAATATTATAAATATCCGCCAAAGCGTGGAAATAAGTCGTCCATTCTACACGATAATTGTGAATATCATTCTGGCTACCCCCCTTAGGAATTGGACCAGATGGTTCATGAACATGTTCCTTTGTTAGAGATGCCATAGCACGCCATATGCTCCATTGTGGTTCATAACCAGGACGGCCGTGACTAATAAACATATTCAAAGCGTTCAAACGCGTTAAACGACCACGAACCTGTTCATCAATACAATCGGTCTTCAAATATACATTACCAATTTTACGTTTCCAAGCATAACGAGGCACAGAAATGCGATCTTGTTTGTGTTGAACGGATTGCCACTCCATTCTTCCATCACTCATATGTTCCCAACGTGCCTTGCTTGTAGTAGAACAACGTATACGAATAAGTGCGTGTCTCTTATCATAAGCATCTACTGTATACATAATTCCTTCAAAACGCATCGTAGAACCTAGATATGTACGCTCATCTTTCTCGGAAGAAGTCTTTAATCTTTTTGGAACAGAACCCATAGATTCCCTAGTCATTAACCAGTGACAACCTGCGTGTAAATCGTCTCCATGACGTTCAATAGCAGCTGCTGCGGAAGTCTCTGAAAAACCCATTTCGACATAACGATCCATCTTATTTTTGTTCTTTTTGTTGTCCTTTTATATCGTTTTAGAATAATACTTACTTATTCTAATTATAACATTTAGAACATATTTAAGCGAATGATATTTAAGAAATGTCTTTTCTAAAACAACATTTAAAAAATTCTTGTCCAGATTGTTTACAAGAATATAACGGCTCTTCTCATGTATGCGCAAGCTCTGCCGTTGTAAAATCCTCAGCTGCAGTACCAGCACCAGAAGCCCTCTTTAACATGCCTATGTTGAGAACATGGGTATTGGCTTTTGATCATGCCGAACCGGATTTCCCAACAAAAGTAAGTGAAATAGCAAAAATTCCAAATTTTGGGGCGGCGGCAGAATATTTTTTTGAAAATCGTGAAGTTAAACTTGACGACGGCACGAAACTTTGGAAGGTAGCGCAGATGTATGCGCGGTGGGCTCATTTATGTATTCGAGGCGATAAATTTAAACATTTGAATGAATTTAAAAAATCAGTGGGATCAATTCCACTTGGGATAATGATGAAAGGGATCAATTCCACTTGGGATAATGATGAGGAGGTGCCTGAACTATTCGTTAGTTTTGTCAATTGGGAATCCAAAGACTCAAATACCAAAAAATATTTTCCCAAGGATATCAAAACAATTTCAAAAGGTACATTAAAAAAACCCTGGAAAAAAGCGAAAGAATATCTAAAAGTTTTAACTACACCTTTGGGATATAACGCTTATAAAAAAGCTAAGGATAAACAGCAGCAAGAAAACATAATGAATGCGATTAAAACATTATGGATATCAATTGAAAAAAAATTAAAAACAAAAATTGGAAATTGTGAAAATCGCGCAAATCAAATTGTTGAATACTTAAATTTAAAGCCTGCAGATAATTTAAAGCCTGCAGATAATTTAAAGCCTGCAGATATTTATTTGTTACAAGAAGTAGATAAAAAAATGTATGACCATCTCAAAAACAAATTCGGTAGAGGATATACGTTTGTTTGGGATGGGAAAAAAAAGGGTGACTTAGCTATTGTATACAAAACAGCCATTTTTTCGCGCCATGAAACCATACATACAGACCCTGACTCTAAAAAAAAATCTCAAGGAGGGCAATATTTTCAGGTTTTAGATCTTAAACTGCGAAGTAACAAGAAAAATAGTAATGAAAAACTAAGAATTATAAACTGCCATTTGGATTCAAACCCGGATAACCGGAAAATTTGGGGAAATATTTCCGGTAACAAATTAAAATTTAATGATTGGCTTAACCCAAAAACCAAGGAAAACATTAAAAGCTTTATTTTGGGCGGCGATTTTAATGGTACCGTCACTGAAGCAAATGCAGATTTTTTTAAGGTTTTGCCAGTCCATTTACCATCAAGCACGACACAGAAAACCGCCGACACTAATCAGCCATACTGTCCTTCTAGCATGAATAAGTTTAGTTCTGATCATCTTGCTGTCAATGGTACAGCAAATAGCAACGTTGATTGGGGTAATATTGGTACGCCATATATTATGAATGGATTAACCGTTGTGGAAAAGCCTGATTATAATTCAAGCAGAAAAATGCGCGATATTACTAGTGAACAACCATCCAAAATTGGCAAAGTAATTAATGACACTATAGACCATATCTTTTGCAAAGGGACTTTTACACGTGCTTTAAATATAACTACATTTAATGTATTGGCTGGCTCCGAGAGAAAATGGAGTGATGGTTTCGTATTAGGCCCAGAGTGATGGTTTCGTATTAGGCCCATAAAATAAAAAATTAAAATTTAAGTTCTCTTTTCATATCTTGTACATGTGGTGTTTTATTATGTAATTTAGTTCGTTTGGCTTTTAATTTTTCCTGGTATTTCTCTTCTTTTTCTTTTCTTTTATCAGCATTTTTTTCATATTCTTTTAAGGTTTCTTTTTTCAATTCTTTATATACTGCCCCGGTAGTTCTCGAACCTAGTGTTAGAAATCCGGTAAGCCCTCCAAGCAAAGATCCCACCAAATTTGGTTTTTTTTGTCTCTCTTTTGGCGCAGAACAATTCCCCATTTCATAACATATATTCTCTTAAATAGTATAGTAATATAGACATATACAATTTCAAGACTTTGTTAAAAAATTTCAAGCTCATTCTTAAAAAAATTCAAGACTTTGTTAAAAAATTTCAAGCTCATTCTTGAAAAATTTCAAGACTTTGTTAAAAAAATTCAAGACTTTGTTAAAAAA